>OLVZ01000002.1_pt1 | contig 262773 bp, 269 predicted proteins | sample 1673341 | NCBI WGS metagenome assembly OLVZ01 (sample SAMEA3178944, study PRJEB25190) | human gut metagenome | biome: human gut; feature: human-associated habitat; material: faeces | place: Austria | collected 2013 | reverse complement strand
ACTTGCATGTGTTAGGCACGCCGCCAGCGTTCATCCTGAGCCAGGATCAAACTCTCTAAAATTTGTATCATATCCGCCGAAGCGGCTACAATCAATTTCAGAGCTTGTTCTGCTCTTTACTTTACCAAGAAACTTTCGTTTCCCGGAATTACTTTGTTGCGTCTTCTCAGACGCGAATCTCAGGGTTCCTTGTTTCTTTCGTTGTTTAATTTTCAAGGTACTCGGCACTCTCATTTCTGACGTTCCTGCGCTTTCGCGCTGTCCCGTCCCTCAAGTGCTCGACTATATTACCACTCCCAGCTCCGTTTGTCAACACCTTTTTCCAACTTTTTTAACCTTTTTATCAACTTCTTTTACACTTATCCGGGCGTTTCGAGCTGTACATACAAAATAAGTGCCGGCAGAGCACAAAGATTGCTGCCGGCACTATATAATGTATATTATTCTTTGAGCTTTCCGAACATTATCGCTCCGGTAATTGCCGTTGCAGCAAGCGAAAGCACCACAGTCAATATCTTATATCCTCTGCTCACTGTTCGTCCTTCTTTCCGTGCTCCGCGAGCAGACGCTGCTTCTCGTCCCAGAGTTTCTGTGAGAGGTCGACATAATAGTTATGCGGATTGTCGAATCTCAGAACCTCGTCCCAGAGGGTGTCGATCTGCTCGGTGCAGTGCTTCTTCACCTCATCAAGCGGCGGGCACTCGTAGACGCACTCGCCATCTTTGAAGAGCTGGACGGTCAGCGGCTTTGCAACATAGTTTTCGACTATCTTTCTCTTCCATGTGAAGTCGGGGTCGAAGAGTTCATAGGGCTTCGTATCGTCGACGACTTCGTTGTTGAGGGTCACGAGGTCGGCGATAGCCTTGCCGGTCTCGCGGTCGAAGAGTCTCCACGGCTTTTTGAAGCAGGGAGTCGATATTTTGGCGACATTGTCGCTTATCTTTATTCTCGGGCAGATCTTGCCGTCCTTCTCAACGGCACAGAGCTTGTACACTCCACCGAGGACGGGGCTTGAAGAGGAGGTTATAAGTCTCTCGCCGACGCCGAAGGAGTCGACCTTTGCGCCCTGACCGATCATATCTCTGATGAGATACTCGTCAAGCGAGTTGGAGGCGACTATCGTGCAGTCCTCAAAGCCGGCTTCGTCGAGCATTTTACGCGCCTTGCGCGAAAGGTATGCGATATCACCGCTGTCGAATCTGATGCCCTTGGGTCTGTAGCCTCTGGGCAGAAGCTCACGTTTGAACGCTTCGATAGCGTTGGGCACGCCGGACTTGAGCGCGTTATAGGTATCGACGAGCAGGACGCAGTTGTCCGGATACTCCCTGGCATAGGCGCAGAATGCCTCGAGCTCGGTATCAAAAAGCTGAACCCAGCTGTGTGCCATGGTGCCGAGCGCGGGCACGCCGAACATTATATCCGAAACGGCGCAGGCGGTTCCGGCGCATCCGCCGATATATGCTGCACGGGCGCCGTAAATAGCGGCATCAAAGCCCTGGGCGCGGCGCGAACCGAACTCCATTATCGGTCTGCCCTGCGCGGCGCGGACTATTCTGTTCGCCTTGGTGGCGATAAGGCTTTGATGATTGATGCACAGAAGCACCATCGTCTCCACGAACTGAGCCTGCATTATCGGTCCTTTGACGGTAACTATCGGCTCGCCGGGGAATATCGGAGTGCCTTCCGGGACAGCATAAACATCGCAGCTGAATTTGAAATCGGCAAGATAATCGAGAAATTCTTCAGAGAATCCCTTGCCGCGAAGATATTCGATATCCTCGGGCGTGAACTTGAGTCCCTTGAGATATTCACAGAGCTGCTCGATGCCCGCCATGATAACATATCCGCCGCCGTCGGGCACTTTGCGGAAGAACATGTCGAAATATGCGACGGTGTCCCCCATGCCGTTTTTGAGATAGCCGTTTGCCATCGTCATTTCGTAGAAATCGACGAGCATCGTCAGATTTCTTCCCTTTAACGAGTTGAGTGAATTCATGAGAAAGAGTCCTTTCGTTTTATCGTTTATAAACAACAAATAAACTTTTTATATTTTCCGGCGCAAATCTCTTTCGGAATCACGCTTTAGAATCGTGCTTATCCTTATTTTTTCTGAAAATGCCCCGATTTTTCACAGCAAATCAGCATTTTTATCAAATTATCATCTTTTATCATTAATTTTTTCGGAATGTGGCAATTCTCAATCAATTTGTAAATAAATTATAATTCCTGAAGAAAAACTCTTGCATTGTAATTTTTCGTATGATATAATAAAGCCAGTGAAAGCCCGAGCGGACAAAATTCCGCCGGATTTTACTATTGCCCGCCTAAATTGTAGACGGAAGAATATAGGAGGTAGGAGTTATGAGAATCAGAAAGCAGGCGCTCGGAGACAGAAACATTGTCGGAGCAAAGATCGAGCAGAAGAGAAAGAGCATGGGTATGAAGCAGAAGGATCTGCTGACTCAGCTCCAGATCAAGGGCATCGACCTCAACGCATCGGGTCTTTCCAAGCTCGAAGGTCAGCTTCGCTATGTTACCGATTTTGAGCTCAAGGCTATCTCGGAAGTTCTCGGTATGTCTTACGAAGAGCTTCTCGGCTGAGATCACCTTTCTGAAAGAAAGAACTGTATTTCGATACAGTTCTTTCTTTTTTTGCTCATTTTTTCGCATTGAGGCGGACAACATATGCGACCGCCTCGCAGATGACGGATATCGACACGAAAACGCACATTGTTATCAGCGACCAGCGCAGATTGAGACGGCCGAGCTGATTGAAATCGTAAAGCGCCTCAAGGAAGATGAGAAACACCGCCGCCTCTGCGGAGAGCAGTGCGGGGATATGTATCCCCTTTGCTATCTTTTTGGATATCAGCCCCGTAGTCAGCGCGACCATAGCGCATATCACGGCGCAGATCGGCACTGCGTAGCTGTAATACCAGCTGATAAGCCCCTGCATTTTTGCGATATAAAGAAGATAGAGCGCGAGCACGACGAAGCAGATGCCCGCGGTCACGGGTGCGGGAGTCACGCGCAGAACAGGCAAAACGAGAAACACCCACGCAACGGCGATAGCGCCGAGGACATAGCCCGCCCAGAATTTATCGCCGGGGTTCAGGATATTGACGACGGTGCAGATCATCGCCGGGAACACCATGAACGCCGAGAAAATTACGGCATAGCTCTTTGCGGTCTTTGTCGCTTTTCCGAGATGAAGCTTCTTCTTGGAATCGGGCTTCTCCGCCTTTTCTTCAGCGCGCTCGCACGCGCCGCAGTTCGGGCAGACGCCGGTTTTCTCATCAACAACAGCTCCGCATTTTGTACAGAACATCGCGGCACCTCTTTTCAAGTGTATAATAGTGTTGTATACTGTTTCATAGTATCATAAAACAGCAAAAAAAACAATCCCGGGAGGCGACAAAATGAAAATACTGATAGACGCGGACGGCTGTCCGGTGGTTGACATATGCATAAAATCAGCAAAGCGGCACGGGATCGAATGCCTCATTCTCTGCGACACATCGCACATATTCGAGCGCGAGGGAGCAAAGACCGTGACGGTATCAAAGGGCGCTGACAGCGTCGACTTCAGGACAGTAAACCTCCTCGAACGCGGGGACATTGTAGTCACGCAGGACTACGGACTCGCGGCGATGTGCCTTGCCCGCGGAGCGAGCGCGCTCAATCAGAACGGGCTGATATACACCCCCGACAACATAGATGCGCTTCTGAATTCGCGCTACGAGACGAAGAAGATCCGCATGGCGGGCGGCAGAATAAAAGGTCCGCAGAAACGCCGCCCGGAGCAGAACGAGGAATTTGAAAAGGCGATTGAAAAGATGATTAAGGGATGAATTGAAAATTTGGGATTTGTCAAATAGCTTTAACGATACATTTCTGTACATTAAATTCGATATTACTTTGTTATATATAATCGAAAAAGGCACTTGCTTTTGCAAGTGCCTTTTTCTGGCGCAGAAGGAGAGACTCGAACTCTCGCGCCGGTTTCCCGACCTACGCCCTTAGCAGGGGCGCCTCGTCACCAACTTGAGTACTTCTGCATGGTAACTTATATTATAAAGTTTTGTTGTTGTCGCTGGCGGAGAGAGTGGGATTCGAACCCACGGTACGTTGCCGTACGACGGTTTTCAAGACCGTTCCGTTATAACCACTTCGGTATCTCTCCATAAAGCGTAAGTTATTCTAACATAAATCAAAGACCTTGTCAACGCTTTTTTGCGCGAATTTTTATTACAATATATTCTCCCGCCTCAGCAGAACGTCAAGGCTCACGCCGAGAGTGTCGGCTATAGCGATGATCTCGATATCGGTCACGAAGCGTTTGCCGCACTCGATGCGCTGGACGGCGTTTTTGTCTATATCAAGGCCGGCAAGCTGGAGCACATCGGCGAGCTGCCGCTGAGAGAGTCCCATATTTTTGCGCAGAAAGACTACATTCTTTCCGCAAATATTATTCAGCCCGTCTTTTGCTTTGTTGATGAACATAAAACAGCCTCCGAGACATTCAGTGCTTATTTAATATTATATTCCCTTGCCGCAAATATGTCAATCGTCGTTATATAAACATCTTCCCTCCCGCGGCAATTTATGATATGATTATCGCAGACAAAATGACGGAGGGAACACATGGACACAAAAGAACTGCTCGGCAGAGTCTGCGGGAACATAAATGATAACGAAATCTGCATTTATGACTGCGGCGACGGCGTGTATATGCGGCTTATAAAAGGTGCGGCGAAATCGGATTTTTTAAAAATCTGCGGCGAGTGCGAGGAACTCGGATACACGCTCTTTCAGCGCAACGACCTCGAAGAAAACAGACACGCATCATATCGCGGGGATATGCTCATCCACGCATATTTCTGCCCGGCCGAAAAAATTCTGCGCGTCATATGCGACCCGTATTCCGTTGAATTTGAGTGCGAAGAGCCGAAATATGAGCGCAGATGCGGCAGCGCGCTGTGGCAGTTCGAGAACGATCATTCGTATATCGACTGCGGTATGTGCTATATCCTGCGTTGCGCGGACAACAGCTTTTTTATTATAGACGGCGGGCATTTTCTTCAGCCCAACGACCACAAGAGAATATACCGCTTTCTGCGCGAGCGCACGCCCGACGGCGAGCGGGCTGTCATATCTGGCTGGTTCTTCAGCCACGCACACGACGACCATGTGAGCCAGTTCGTTGATTTCATTCGCGAATACGGCTCGGCGGTCGATATTGAAAAGCTCTATTACAACGACGCGCCGATAGACCACCGCGATAATATGAGCTGGGGCGAGGCGAACAAAAAATACATAAGACGGTTTGAAGACTGTGCCCGCTCCTGCGGAATACCTACTGTAAAGCTGCACACGGGTCAGCGGTTCTTCGTGCGCAACCTGCGCTTTGACGTGCTCTGCACTCAGGAGGATGTCTGGCCGAAGAGCCTCGAAAACTTCAACAACACCTCATGCGTGCTCGCGCTCGAAGCGGACGGGACGAGAATAATCTTCCCCGGCGACGCCGCCGATGTCGAGAGCGACATAATGACGGCGCGCTACACCGCAAAAACGCTCGGCTGCGATATCATGCAGCAGTCCCACCACGGACACAGCGGCACATCGCCCGAGTTCTATCAAATGGCAAACGCCAGAACCGTGATGTTCCCGATAACAAAGATAAAGTTCGAAGAGGAATATCCGAAGCAGGAGGCGAACAGGGTCGCCTGCTCGATAGCCGAGGAATATTTCATCGCCTCGGACGGAACGGTCGAATTCCCCCTGCCCTACAAAGTCGGCAGCGCAAAAGTTTATCCCGACGAGACATTTGAAAACTTCGCGGCGATAAAAATGCTCTGGGGCTATGACTACCCCGACGAATACAAGAAGCAGCTATTTGAAGAATTTCTCAGGCGCGGCGGTCTGCCCGCTCTCGACGAGATTGAAGCGTAATATGCAAAAAGATCCGCACCCGAAAAAGGTACGGATCTTTGATTTTTATCAGTAGCCTATCGCGACTGCACCGAGCATCGCAAGCGCGGCGAGACCGAACTCCATAACAAACAGCTTCCACGACCAGCGCAGATATTTGCCGTAAGATATGCCAACCATGCCGATGGCGATGACCATTATTCCGCTCGTGGGATAGAGAATATTGCAGAAGCCGTCGCTCATTGTGAACGCGAGGACTATCGACTGCCTTGTCAGCCCGAGCAGATCGGCGAGCGGCAGGACTATCGGCATTATCAAAAACGCCTTTGCGGTGCCGGAGCCGACGATAAATTCGAGCGCGACGACGAAGAGGAATATCGCGAACAGCGCGCCCGTTTTGGACATCGACGAAGTGAGATTATACACATGATAGAGTATCGTGTGGATTATGTTGCCCTCCTGCAGGACATAGGTTATCGAGAGGATAGCCCAAATCATCGGCAGGCAGGGAGCTATAGTCTTGACTCCTTCGAGGAAGCCGCCGCCGAGTGCCTTGCCGCGGATGCCCGCGATATATCCCGCCGAGATTCCGCCGACGGTGAAGAGAATAGCCATGCCGACGAGCGGAAGATAATTTATCAGCTCTTTTACCGAGTCGCTTATCGTATCGACCTTTTGGAGCGCGAACGACACCGCGACTATAAGTAATACGCCGCCGACGCAGCCGACGAATGTCTTTGTCGCCTTTTTGAGCGCGGGATTGTTGAGCGCCTCGTCGTCCGCTTCCGCTCCGAAGCGCACGCGCAGCTCCTTGTCGCTCTCATAGCAAAGGGACTTCTCGGGATTCTTCTCTATCTTCTTGGCGTAAACTATTAAAAACAGCACGAGCGACGCATAGACGCAGACGAAGAACAGGACTCTGTATGCAAGACCCGAGAACAGCGGCAGATCCGCCATCGTCTGAAGGATGCCGACATTGAACGGGTTGAACGTCGCGGCGGTATAGCCGAAGGCTATCGACACCATGCTGATGCCGAGACCGACGAACGAGTCCCAGCCGAGTGCCAGCGATATCGCGACCGCGAGCGGTACGAGCGTCAGCGACTCTTCGAGCACGCCGACCACCGACGACATCATCATGCACACGAAAACTATGACTGCTAACAGAAGATACTTTTTCTTCTCAAACTTTCTGACGACCGAGGACATGATATATTTGAGCACGCCGCTGCGGTCGAGGATAAGAAATGTTCCGCCGATGAGAACAATGAACACAACGATTCCGATTCCCGTTGTTATCTGCGATGAGGTGAACACCATTATCGGCGCGAGGATTATCTTCCACCACGGCATCTTTCCCTCGTCTCCGGCAAACTCGTGATATGTGCCGTTTATGACCATGCCGCTGTCATCCATCTGATATTCGCCGCGCGGCACGACCTGAGTAAGCACGCCCGCGAGCAGCATAATAACGAGCAGAAGTGCCGTTATGCCGAACACGGTCTTTTTGTCGATTTGTATTCCGGTGCCTTTCTTTTCCGTCTGCACAGCGGATTCGGCGGGCGCCGTCTTTTGCTTTTTCATTTTTCGTTCCCCCTGTCTGACTGTTTGGAGCTTTCGTCCGGGTATAGTGGCATTATACTCCTATAGTGCATATTTATCAAGTATATTTGCATATTTATGCAAACGAATCTTTTTCGCTTCCACTGTGTTTTTTTGTAACTTCTTCCAAATAAATCAAAAGCTATTTTTTGTTTTATTCTTGTATTCCCCGCCGGTTTCTGATAACATTTAGCATGGAAACAAAAACCAATTCCGGAGGATATACAATGATAAGCTTTGACAGCAAAAACAAAACCTTCAAGCTTGACACGCCGAACACGAGCTATGTTATCGGGGTCGTCGACTTCGACCAGCTCGTCAACCTCTATTACGGCGACAAAATAGCGGACACCGAGGGACTTGAGGCGCGCTCATTCCGCCCGCGCTGTGCGTCGTTCAGCCCGCTGACGAGCGAATACAACACCGACGCACACGACTTTTCGCCCGACTGCGCGCCGATGGAATACGGCTGCAACGGCTGCGGCGATTTCAGAACGAGTGCGCTCTCGATAAGAAACGCCGACGGCAACACAGTCACCGATATGCGCTACGAGGGATACAGAATATATGCGGGCAAGCCGTCCATCGATCCACTGCCGGCGGTCTATCTCAACAGCGAAAGCGAGGCGGACACGCTCGAAATAGACATGGCGGACAAAGTGACCGGCATGCGCGTCACGCTCATATACACGGCTTTCAACTCTCTCGATGTTATCATACGCAGCGCAAGAATCGAGAATGCGTCACAGAGACCCGCGGACATTGACCGCGCGATGAGCATGTGCGTCGACCTGCCGGGAATGGACTACGATCTCATAACCCTCTACGGCAGGCACTGCAAAGAGCGTTCCGAGGAGCGCCGCCCGCTCGCCCACGGACTTCAGGGCATCGCGAGCAAGCGCGGAGTTTCAAGCCACTGCCAGAACCCGTTTGCGGCTCTCGTCTCGAAAAACGCCGACGAGAACAGCGGCGAGGCATACGGCTTCAATCTCGTTTACAGCGGCAACTTCGAGTTCTGCACCGAGTGCGACTATTCGGGCACTTCGCGCATACTCATGGGCATAAATCCGACAGATTTCACCTGGCATCTTGAGCCGGGCGAGAGCTTTCAGACTCCAGAGGCGGTCATGGTCCACACGAGCAAGGGCATCGGCGAGATGAGCAGGATATACCACAAGCTCTATAACTTCAATCTCGTCCCCGGAAAATACAGAACAGAGAAGCGTCCCCTGCTGATAAACAGCTGGGAGGCGGCGTTCTTCGATTTTGATACGGACAAGCTCGTCTCGTTCGCGGAGCGCGCAAAGGAATTCGGCATGGATATGCTCGTCATGGACGACGGCTGGTTCGGCAAGCGCAACAACGACCAGAACTCGCTGGGCGACTGGTTCGTAAACGAGGACAAGCTCAAAGGCGGACTCGGCGAGCTTATACGCAGGATAAACGACCTCGGGCTTCAATTTGGCATATGGTACGAGCCGGAGATGATCTCCCCCGACTCCGACCTCTTTCGCGCCCACCCCGACTGGTGCGTCCATGTTCCGAACCGCAAGCCCTGCATAGGCAGGCATCAGTATGTTCTCGATATGTCCAGAAAAGATGTGCGCGACAACATTTTCGACCAGATGTACTCCGTGCTCTCGAAATATAAAATAGACTATATCAAATGGGATTTTAACCGCAATATTTCCGACGCGGGCTCGGCTCTGCTCCCCGCAGACAGGCAGGGCGAGTTCTTCCACCGCTTTATCCTGGGCACATACGAGCTCATGGGCAGGATACGCGACGCGTTCCCCGATATGCTCTTTGAAAACTGCTCGGGCGGCGGCGGGCGCTTTGACCCCGCGATGCTCGCATATTCTCAGCAGATCTGGGCGAGCGACAACACCGACCCAATCGAGCGGCTGACGATTCAGTTCGGCACCTCGATGTGCTACCCCGCATCTTCAATGGGCGCGCATGTCTCTGCCTGCGACAGGACGGATTACAGAGTAAAGGGCGACGTCGCCCTCTGGGGCACATTCGGCTACGAGCTTGACCCGAATGAGCTGAGCGCAGAGGAGCGCGGGCAGGTAAAAAAGCAGGTTGACGGATACCACAAGTATTATGACCTCATTCACTCGGGCGACCTCTATCGGCTCAAAAGCCCCTACGAGGACGGATATCGCTGCGCGTGGAGCTTCGTCGCCGAGGACAAGAGCGAGGCTCTTGCGACGGTCGTAACCATGCGCGCGCCCGAAGTGCCGTTCTTCATTCTCAAGTTCAAGGGACTCGACCCCGATAAGCATTATCTCTGCGACTTCGACGGCAGAGTTTACTCCGGCTCGAACCTCATGAACGCAGGACTCAATCTGACCCGCCCGACAGAAAGAACATATTCGAGTCTTAAAATATATCTTAAAGCACAATGAGTGAAATGGATAAAATAAACGGCGCAAACTGGATAAGCTCTCTTTGCTCCGACCTGCCGATAACTGCCATAAATATGCCCGGCACGCACGACAGCGCGACAAAATATGTCCGCTTTAAGCCGATATGCAACACGCAGAACTTAACAATAGAAGAGCAGCTGCAAATCGGCGTGCGGTATCTCGACATGCGCTTTGAGCTAAAAGACGGCAGAAAGCTCGTCGCCGTTCACAGCATCGCGGACTGCAAAAAAGAGCGCGGCTTAAAAGCCGCCGACCTCACCGCCGCAGATACTGTAAATATGTGCGAAAGTTTTCTCAAAGAGAACCCCGGCGAGACAATTCTGTTTCAGCTTAAAGAAGACGACGGCGATGCGGGCATCGCGTTGTTCGGCGAGTTTTATGCGCAGTGTATCAGGGGCAGAGAAGAGCTTTGGTATCTCGAAAACCGCATACCCGCTCTCGGCGAAGTGCGCGGGAAGATAGTGCTGCTGCGCGTGGTAGACGTTGACGCTTCGCACTTCGACGACAAGACCTGCGGAATCGATTTCAGCGCGTACCCGTATGTCGGCAGCAGGGATATCCGCGATTTTCGCCGCCGCGATATAAAGAAGCTTTCGGACGGCAAGACATACGCGCAGATGTATGTCCAGGATTCATACAAGCTCGGCGGAATCAAAAAATGGAAAGCCGTTACAGCTTTTCTTGAATCCGACCTTGACCCGAGGAATTTCAATATATGCCTGACGAGCTGCACGGGCTTTATAACCCCGAAAGCAGGTTCGGCGTTCATCAACCGCAGGCTCAGGGAATATGAATTTACATCGGGCAGGCACTACGGCATCGTCGCCGCGGACCACATATCCCCGGACATCTGCCGCGCCGTCTTTATGAGCAATTACGGCGCAGAGCAGGCGTAAAGTGCAACTATCTTTAGCTTTATGCGAATAGTTTTTACTTTTAAAATTCAATATTGACACTTTTCGTCATACCGCGGCAAAAGCTTGTGTTTTTTGCCGCGGTATTTTTGACACATTTTTTATATGCGAAAATATAAAATAATAATTGTGTCAAAACAGCCTGTACATAAATATTTGCGGCGCAATATCGAAAAAGAGAAGTGAAAAAAACATGGAGCGTTCAAAAGCCAAGGCGGACAAGTTCAGATTCATAGACGAAGAAAAGCGGGAGAAAGTTATTCTCTCGCTCAAATGTATATTTTCATGCGCAGTCGGGCTGCTGCTCGCGCGCGCGAAGATTTTCGGCAGTCTCTCGCCGCTCGGGCTCGCGTTTTCCGCTGCCGCCGGGTCGTACGCGCTCGCGGCATCGGTCGGCGCGCTCGTCGGCTATCTGCTGTCCTTCTCAGGGACGGCAGGGATAAGATACATGGCGTGCGTCGCGGGAATCGCGCTGATAAACTTTTCCGTCAGTCGCCTGCGCGGAGAAAGCAGCGCGCGAAAAGTCGCGCCGATTGCCTCGGCTCTCTGCTGCGCGTCAACCGGCATAGCGGTTCTGCTCGTCGAAGGCTTTTCGCTAAACGGCATTGTGACTTTTCTCGCCGACTGCGTTCTCGCGGGCGGGATGACATATTTTTTCTCGCGTTCACTCGCGCTCATTGATAAAAGAAAAGAGACTCGGCGGCTCGGCAGGCGCGATATCATATGCGTCGCCATCTCCTGCTGCGCAGCACTTGCAGCGCTCGCGGAGTTTGATATCATGAACTTTCGCCCCGCCGGGACCGCGGCGGCGTTTATCGTCATGCTGCTGTGCTTCACTCTGCGCGAAGCGGGCGGCGCGTTCGGCGGCATATGCTCCGGAATAGCGCTCGCGGCGGCGTGCGGCGATCCCGCTCTCGGCGCTGTGTATTCGGCGGCGGGGCTCTGCGCCGGGCTGTTCTATCAGTTCGGTCAGCTTGGGATATCCGCAGCATTCATCTGCATCTGCGGGATAAGCGCGGTCATCTCGCCGAACCCGCAAACGATAGCCGCGATAGCGGAGAGCGCGGCGGCGGCGCTGATATTTGTTCTCATCCCGCGCTCGAAGCTCGAAAAGCTGCGCGACAGTCTGAGCCCCGCGCAGGAATATGCGCCGAGCGGCGAACGCGGTGAGCTGTGCAGGCGGCTCGGCGACGCAGAGAGCGCGCTCGAGGGCGTAGGTCAATGTATTGAACGGGTTGGCAAGAAGATAGACTCGGCGCGCCCCGACGAGCCTGAGATAATAACAGCGCGGGTAAAGCAGAGCGTCTGCGCTGCGTGCGGAAAGTGCGCCGGCAAAAATGAAAAACTCCGCGAACGGACTTTTTCGGACGCCGTGAAGATACTCCGCGAAGAAAGTCATATAACATCAGCCGAATTCGGCACGGAGTTTTGCGCCGAGTGCCCGAAGGCTTCGGCGGTAGCAGAGAATTTCAACCGCGTTTTTACAAGCAGTGTGGCATCGGCATGCGCGGCGCAGAAGACTAACCAGCTTCGCCGCGCAGTCGCGGACAGCTTCGGCGCGATGGCGGATATCCTCGGCGAGATAGGCGCAGAGACGGCAAAGAGCGATATGTTCCTCCCCTCTCAGACCTCTGCCGCCTCTGATACGCTCGGCGGGCTCGGCATGAATGTCATATCCGCGTGCTGCAAGCGAGACGGCGCGGGGCATATAATACTCACGGCAAAAATCACCGAGCTGCCGGAGAACGCTGTTTTGCGCGAGGCGACAAACGCGCTTTCAAAAGAACTCGGTGCGGCTCTGGCGCTCCCCGCGATACGCGATATTGAGAATGGTGTCGAGCTGACATTCAGCGAGAAGCCGCGATTTTGCTTTGAAATAGGCTCGGATCAGCGACCGGGTTCGGACGACGGCGACTGTGGCGACTGCTACGACTGCGTAGGACTTGAGGACGGGCGGAATGTTATAATTTTAAGCGACGGCATGGGGACGGGCAGGCGTGCCGCAGTTGACTCTGCTATGGCGACCGACCTTTTCGCGTCGCTCATCTGCTCCGGGCTATCCTGCGAAGCGGCACTCAGAACGGTCAACACCGCGCTCATCGCCAAGAGCGAGGACGAGAGCCTTGCGACCCTCGACATAGCGTCGCTCGACCCGTATTCGGGCGAGATAAGCTTCTTCAAGGCCGGCGCGGCGCCCTGCTTCATAAAGCGCTCCGGACGCACCGCGATACTCGAGCTGCCGTCTCTCCCGGCGGGCATACTCAGCCGCATCGGCTTTTCAAAGGCGGGTGCGGAGCTGCGCGAGGGCGACACGGTGGTCATGATATCCGACGGAGTGGCGGCGGACGGCAGCGAATGGATAACGAAGCTCATCCGCTCCTGGCGCGGGGACGCGCAGGGGCTCGCCGAGGAGCTGACCGCCGCGGCACTCAGCCGCCGCAAGGGCAAAAAATCCGACGACATGACGGCGATATGCGTTCGCATCCACAGCGCGGACAGAATCGGGAATTGACAAAGCCTCCGCCATAATATATAATATTTGCGAAAACAAAATGGAGGTATAAATTATGATTTTAGCAGCTGTCGGTAAGAACGGCACAGGCAAGGATTTCTTCCTTGATTATGTTGCCCAGAAGTACGGCTTCCCGATGATCTCCATCGGCGATGTTGTCCGCGAGCTCGCAACTAAGGACGGCCTTGAGCTGACCCGCGACAATCTTCATGCTACCAGCAAGAAGTACATGGGCGAGTTTGGTCAGACCTTCTTCCCCGAGATGATCGTCAAGAAGATAAAGGAGTCGGACGCTCCGAACTATCTTGTTTCCGGCATCCGTCCGCCCTCGGACATCGAGATTTTCCGCAAGGCTTTCGGCGATGATTTCATCCTTGTTGATGTTGTTATCAGCGACGATGAGGTTCGCTATCAGAGAATGATCGCTCGCGGCTCCGAGCGCGACGGCAAGAGCGTTGAGAAGCTTCGCGAGAACGATCTCCACGAGGAGGAGATCTTCCACACCAGCGAGAGCGAGAAGATGGCGAACTATGTCATCAAGAACGACGGCGGCGTTGAGGACTTCTACGCGGCGGTCGACAACTTCTATGAGACCGTTCTCAAGCCGAAAATCGGCTGAGTAAAAGCCAAATGAAGCAAATGATCCTCCGTATGAGATACATCATACGGAGGATTTTTTGTCGGCATAGTAAAAAGCCTGCACAGCGTAAACCGTGCAGGCTTTTCTGATGTAAAGATTGATTACTGCTGGGGAGCTCCAACAGGGCAAGCATCTGCGCAGGAACCGCACTCGGTGCAGAGATCTGCGTTGATCTCGAACTTGCCGTCGCCCTCAGAAATAGCTCCTACGGGGCACTCAGCCTCGCAAGCGCCGCAGGAAATGCAATCGTCGCTGATATGATAAGCCATTAGTCAATCCTCCTTACACATATTTCTCTTTAACATCGCACGCGGATATCCGCATACGCTGTACAATCATTGTATCACATTATATAGAAAAATCAAGAGTAAAATTATGCCCTCGTTTATTCTATTCCCTTGAGAGCCTCGAGTTCGGAGCGGTCGACCTTTATTTTGCCGTCCTTTATCGTCTTCACCTCGCGGCGATTGAACGAATGCGGCGCGGCATCGGGGCAGCGGTCGAGTCTGACCTTGAGCTGACCTGAGAGAAGATTGACTTCGACCACGATCCCCCTGCCCTCGGGGGTATCGACGAGCGCGCCCTGCTTCGGGGTTATCTTGAGCAGATACTCGTAGTTGTCCTGCTCATATTTTAGGCAGCACATGAGCCTGCCGCAGGTGCCGCTTATCTTGACGGGATTGAGCGAGAGCCCCTGCTCCTTTGCCATCTTTATCGACACGGGCTGGAAATCGCCGATAAACGTGCTGCAGCAGAACGGTCTGCCGCACATGCCGAGACCGCCGAGCATCTTCGACCCGTCGCGCACGCCTATCTGACGAAGCTCTATCCTCGTGCGGAACACACGGGCGAGATCCTTTACGAGCTCGCGGAAATCGACTCTGACATCGGAGGTGTAATAGAAAAGTATCTTCTTGCCGTCGAAGGCATATTCGACATTGACGAGCTTCATCATGTCGAGCCCGTGGTCGGCTATCTTTTGCAGACAGATATCAAAAGCTTCCTGCTCTTTTTTGCGGTTTTCCTCGACTATTTTCAGATCCGCATCCGTCGCGCGGCGCACAACGGATTTCAGGGGCTTGACTATCTCCTCGTCGCTGACCTCGCTGTTTTCGAGCGCAACTTCGCCGCACTCCATTCCGCGGACAGTCTCAACGATAACATGGTCGCCCTTTTCGAATTTATTATCGAGAGGGTCGAAATAATAGACTTTTCCGACCTCTCTGAATCTGACTCCTATGACCTGGGCCATTTATTTCATCCTTTCATCTGCCGGACGCCCTGCGCAGCTCGGCGCACATACGGGTAATAAGCAGAGTGTAATTTTCATTTCTTTCAAACGAAGCCGCCAAATCGTCAGCGCAGGTTATCATGCGCATAAGATTCGCAGTCGTAACATTCCCAGCGAGCTTCTGCGCCTCCGTTTTATATTCTTCGGGCGCTTCGACTCCGGATTTTATCAGCACCGCCGCGCGGAAAAATTCGGGCAGAACCTGCAAGACTGCTCTGAACAGCGTTTTATCCTTTTCAAATGCCGCAGTTGCCGCGAGCAGAGGATATTCATTCGCCTCCGGCACAGCCGCCGCAACAGCGCGCGCAGCTTCAAAAACGCCGCTGTCAACGCGCCTGCCGCCGCCCTGAGAAAAGACTGCGCAGCGGGACAAAACGGTCTGCAAAAACACATTCTTGTCATCCGTCAGCAGCAGAAAGCACACACCCTCCGGCGGCTCTTCGAGAACCTTGAGCAGCGCGTTCTGCGCGGGGACAAGCATATTCTGCGCGTCTTTTAAGATATACACTTTTCTGTCCGCCTCATTTGCGACTATATAGGCATCCGAGCGTATCTCGCGGACTGTCTCGACCTTGAAATTATTAGTTTTCGGGTCGGGTTCGAAAATTTTTATATCGGGATGAGAATCCGAGCGCGCCTTGAGGCAATTTATACACCTGCCGCAGGGCTTATCGTCCCCCGAGCACACCAGCGCGGCGGCGAGGGTCTTCGCAGTATCCATCAGGCGTTCGCTGTCCTCATCCTCGAGAATCGCGGCATGGGGAAAACGCCCTGAGTTCACAGAGGAACTCAGAGCCTTTTTCAGCGGCTCTGATATTTGCAAAGACTCGAATTCCATATGTTCTCCGACATTACAGCTTATAGAATTTATCCATGTTCACAACGAACACGGTAGCGCCGCCGACCGCGACCTGAACGGGCAGAGTCACGAAGCTCTCCGCATTATAAGCGGGAGCGGCGGTCATGAGCTGAGTGCGTCTGGAGCTGTTTTCCCTGAGTATCTCCATGACATCGTCAACGCGGCTGTCCTCAACGCCTATGAGCAGAGTGACATTGCCCGCGCTCAAGAATCCGCCCGTTGTCGACAGCTTCGTAGCGTCAAAACCGGCCTTTGTAAGCTCGCTCAAAACGTCATATGAGTCGTCGTTGCTGATTATCGCGATGATGAGTTTCATCGGAAGAGCTCCTTTCATATCTTACTCAATAATATTATAAAACATCTTAGATTATTTTACAACTTTTATATTGAAAATACCGTATCTGCGAAGTTCCTCTATCTCCCGCTCGCCGAGTATTTCTCCCGGCATTGCCGCGGGAATTGCGGGCGGGCACGGGCAATATGCCTCCGCCGCCGTCCGTCCGAGCGCAGAGTCGATATTTATATATTCGCACTCCGCGAGCAGAGCTTCGCGCGGTGTCATGCTGATACGCGGCAAAAATGCGTTGACTCCGATTGGCGACTTACCGCACGGCACGGCTTTTGAAAATATATCAACAAGAGCTGAATCAAGTCTTTCAAAATCCTCTTCTGTATTCATGACGGACGGGATGAGAATTATCTTCCCGAGCCCCGCATATTCGGGCTCAATGCCGTGCGCACGCAGAAGCTCACCGACATCTGCGCCGTCGAAGCCGAAATTTTGAACATCAAACGCTATGCGCGTCGGGTCGCATTCGCCCTCGGGCAGGATAAGCCCGAGCAAACGACAAAGTTCCTTTGTTTTCTTTACCCTGCGGCTCAAACGGATAAATTCGTCCGCGTTGTTCTCAAGCCAGTCGCGCGCGAGATCCAATGATATCATTATCGGATAAGACGGGCTTGTTGAGCCGAAAAGAGCCATGGCGCGGCGAATCTCCGGCACAAAACTTTCATCGCCGATCTGGAGCCACGCGCCGCCCGTCAGGACGGGCAGGGTCTTATGCGCACTCTCGGCGCTCATTGTCGCTCCGAGAGCAAGCGGCGAGATATCTTTTTCCAAAAATTTCAGATGCGCTCCGTGGGCGCAGTCCACAAGCAGGGGCACCCCGAATTCGCGTGCCACAGCCGCTATCGATTTGACATCGCTGATAACGCCGAAATAATCTGGCGAAGTGATATATACCGCCCTTGCCTCGGGCGTTTTTTCGAGTGCGCGGCGCACACCTTCTGCGGTTATGCGCCCGGAGAACAGCTCGCCCGCGCTCGGATCCGGCAGGACCCACACGGGTTCGATGCCGAGCAGGGACATTGCGTTGACCGCGCTGCGGTGGACAACGCGCCCACAGACGACTTTTCCGCCGTGCGGTGCGGCGGCTCTGAACATCGCCTGGATGCAGAGCGTACAGCCGCCGGCGCTCATAAATGTCGCCGCAGAGCCGAACAGCTTTTGCGCCTGCGCCTCCGCGAGAGCCGTTGCTCCCTCGCCGTCAAAGAGGCTTCCGGTGTCCGGTATCTCCGTTATATCAAAATTCTGTATGCCGCCGAGCGCGGGGAATTTGCCTTTATGCGCGGGCATATGCATACTGACCTTTTGCTTTTTTGCGTGCGCCGTCACGGCGTCAAAAAGCGGAGCAGACATTTTTCACCTCAGAGTTTAGCTTCGTTGAGCATTATTCCGCCGGGCACGATATCGATCATGCCGTAGTGCCCGTCGCGTATGCTGCCGGGATTCATGATATAGAGCCCGTCGTCATAGCAAGTAACACCCGTGTGGGTATGGCCATATAATACTATGTCGGCGCCCTCCTGCCTTGCGCGGAGAAGGAGCTCGTCCGTGCCGTATTTTACATGCTCGGCGTGACCGTGGGTGCAGTATATCTTTTTCCCGCCGAGGGTCACCACGCGCAGAAGCGGCAGACTGGAAGAAAAATCGCAGTTGCCCGCGACCTTTATTACATTCGGCAGGCTATGATAATAACTTTCGACCGTGTCGAGATCCCGCTCGCCGTCGCCGAGAAAAATCAGTGCCTCTGCTTCGGGATGCGCTTCGACCGCGTCGAGTATGCGCGAGGGCATACCGTGAGAATCAGAAAGAACAAGTATTCGCATTATTTCGCCCCGTTTTCAGGTCATAGACCCGTATAATGCCTGCACGCCGGCAGGTTCTATGCGCCGTATGCGTGCATAAGTTTATTATATATGAAAAAAGGTGGTTTTGCAATGAGCAATATTAACAGCTCCGGAAACATGACGCCCGAACAACTGATGAAGCTCGCCGCATCGTTCGGCGGCAAGGACGCCGCAGACCCCGAAAAGGCGATAAACGCGGTATCGAAGCAGCTCAGCGACGAGAAGCGGCAGAAATTGAACGAAGTTCTCAGCGACAAATCGGCTCTCGAAAAGCTGCTTCAGAGCCCCGAAGCACAGCGGCTGATGAAGAAATTCGGAGTGGATAACAAGGGGTAAGCTATGGACAACATCGGCGACATACTCTCCTCTTTAAGCGACGAGGACATGAAGGCTCTCGGCGACGCGGCGCGCAGCCTGCTCGGCTCATCGGAGCAGGGGCAGGGTCAAAATGACAGCGACCGGGGCTTTTCCATGGATCCGGCGACGATGGCAAAGATAGCGCAGATAATGAGCGCGATGAACCGCCATGACAGCCGCTGCGACCTCATCGCCGCTTTGCGTCCCCTGCTCAGCGAGCCGCGCCGACGCAGGGCGGACGACGCGATGCAGCTGATAAAGCTCATTGACCTTTTGCCGATGATAGAGGATCTCGGGAGGAAATAGGTATGCCCGCATATACGGAAAACGAGCTTGCGAGAATGCGCGAAAGGGCGATAGCGAGCGCCAGAGAGATGCAGAGGCGCGCGGCGATAAAGGGCGGCGAGCAGAGGCAGTGTAATCGTCCCAATCCTCCGCCAACCCGTCCCGAGCCGCCTCCAAAACCTCCTGAGCGACCGCCGAAGCCGCCCGATAAGCCGAAGCCGCAAAGACCGCCCGTTGACAACGACAGGCTGCTGATAATCGCGCTGATAATAATTCTCTCGGCGGACGGGGCGGATATGCTGACGATATTCGCGCTGATGTATATTCTGATGTAATATATGTATTTGCCGCGGCGCATCTTGAAAAAAGCTCCGTTTTGGTTTAGAATAGAAGAAGTATGACGAAAACGGAGGAACGCATATGACATATTCATATAAAACTCACGGCACCTGCTCAAGGCGCATCGACTTTGACATTGACGACGACAACACCGTTCACAATGTCCATTTCACGGGCGGCTGCAACGGCAACCTCGCGGGAATATCCTCGATAGTTGAGGGAATGGATGCGGAAGAAATCATCGACAGATTCGACGGCATCCGCTGCGGCTTCAAGCAGACCTCATGCCCCGACCAGTTCGCGGAGGCTCTGCGCGAGGCTCTTGAAAAGAAGAACAGCAAATAAAATAAAAAACGAACGGGAGCGCATCGGATATCCGGTGCGCTCCCGCCGTCATTTGGAAAGGCAATAACTATTTTGGAGGATAGTATTGAGTGGTCGTCTAATCAATAAAGCCGACAGACTTGGCAGAATTTGTAAGGAATAAGGGAAAAGATGGAAAAGAGGGCCTGCCGCGTCCGTCGGTCTTTGGCTATATTATAACCGCCTTTTTCATTTTTTCAAACGGTCAAAAATTCAGTTTTGTGCCAAAAAATCTCACCTTTTGGAGAGTGTCGCATTTTTGGACACTTTTTGGGTTTTGTCCAAAAGCAAAAGACTGCGAACGGCAATCCACTGTCCGCAGTCTTTTATTATTAAATCTTATTTCTTAAATATCTTTTTGTACCACGGGAGCGACTCGGTGGTGTCGGTCGTGGCGGTCGAAGCGCTGCTGCTCGAAGCGATGGGCGTGGTCTGATAGATGAACATGACGTTCGACTCGGTGCCCGCAGTCTTCTCGGTGTAGATATCATACGATGTACCGTAAGAAATCATCGACTGGAGCTTCGCGATAAGATCGTCGGCATCCTCGGCGAGCACGCCGTACTTCTGGAGCTTGCCTGCATAGTCGCCGGAATCGATGCTGTCGATGAGGTCATTGAGCTTCTGGACATTCTCCTTGCTCATGAGCTTGGCGAGTCCGTCTATGAGCTCCTGATTGTCGTCAATGGTCTTCTGTATCTCGGAGAGCTGTTCGAGGGTCTTGGGCAGGTTGTTTATTGCCTTCTGAACCTCGGGGTCGGACATATCCTTTGAGAACTCCTCGATAAGAGGCAGGACATCGTTCATGTTCTCCGCTATCTCGGGCAGGTTCTTGAAGAACTTCTGGAGCACGGGGTTGTTGAGCAGGGTTATGACTTCCTTGAGCTCGTTGGGGTCAAGGCTGTTGAAGAGCTTCTTGAACTTCGCGATGTTCTCTTCGGTCATATACTTGGGCAGAATCTCGAAGAGGACGCGGTTGTTCTGATAGAGCTCAACTGCCTCGTTCATCGTGTTGACAAGCTCGTTTATCTTCGTCTTGTTGGTCATAAGGTTCGTTATGACCTTGTTGGGATCCATGGAGTTGAGAGCCTTTTCAAGCTCCTTGAGCTGGCCGAGAGTGGTCTGGAGATCGTTCAGGCTGTTGGGCAGCTGAATCTCGCTGCCGAGCATGGAGATCGGCACTGCCGCGAAGTACATATTGCCGAGCGAGAAGTTCTCAACTTCGGCGGAGAGGGTGAACTCGGTGGCGAAGTTCAGATCCTCGATATTGAGCTTGTCGAGTCCGAGAGTTTCGTTCATGCCGGGCATGCTGACAATAAGAGCGATTTCCTTTGTGCCGTCGCCGACGAGCTTGCCGTTTGTGAGAGTCATGTTCTGGAACTGACCCTCGGGAAGAATCATGCCTCCGACAACCGCGATGGGATTGTAGATCTTGACCTGCTTGCCGTTTATCTTCTCGGTCTTGTAGAGATTGTTTTCAACGGAGATCTTTATCTCGACCTTGCCGCTCTTGCCGGAAATCTTCTTGGCGGACATCTCTTTGCCGTCGAGGAAGTATTTGATGTTGATTTTTACAGGCAGCTCTTTGTTGCTCTTGCCGCTGTAATAGAGGTCGGTCGTGTCCATATGCCAGGTGATGCCGCCGTTTTCGCTGACGGGCTTGATGTTGCTCTTGACATTGGTGATGTTTTTCAGCGAGCTTGTGTCGCTGACCTTGACCTGACCCTTGTTGGTGTGGAGCCAGTCGGTGACGGTGATATCCTTGACATCGCCGCTGTTGTCCATGTTGACATACACGGTCTCGCTCTTCTTCACGGAGCCGGGCACATCGGTGTAATATACAGGCGCGGCCTGCTCATCGCCGGACGCCGAGGTAGTGTCGCCGTTGTCGCCGGTGCTCTTGCAGGCGCCCATGGTGAGTATGCTCGCCGCGAGAGTGAGGCAGAGCGCCGATTTGAGAATAAAGTTTTTCTTCATTTTATTGCCCTCCTTGTTCAAGCCTTTGCCTTGCGGCTCTTGCGCTCCTTTTTAACGCGGGGAACGCGCCAGCCGATGGATGTTTTATTGATAGCGCCTTCGCAGATGGCGAGGATGCCGGGAAGCATAACCATGATAACGAGTGCGCTGATAACGGAACCTCTTGCAAGCATGAGGCAGACACCCTTGACTATATCTATATCGCAGATACAGTAGACGCCGAATGTTGCGCTGAAGAACACGAGTGCGCTCTGGAATATCGAGCGGCTCGACTCCTTCGCGGCTATCTTGATAGCCTTGAGCTTATCGCCGCACTTCTGGAGTTCTTCTCTGAATCTCGTTGTCATGAGTATTGCGTAGTCGACCGTTGCACCCAGCTGCACGCAGCTGATGATAGTCGGCGCGATGAAGCATATCGTAGTGCCCGTCAGGGTCGAGATACTGATGTTGACCCAAATTGCAAGCTCTATCGACGCGACGAGTATCAGCGGTATCGACAGGGACTTGAAGACTATCGCGACAAGAATGAATATCGCGAGCATAGAGATAGCTCCGGTGACGACGAAGTCCTTTTCGGCGACGGTTATCAGGTCCTTGGTCAGGACTCCTTCGCCCGTCAGTATTCCGCCCTCGTCGTACTTCTTGACTATCGAGGTTATCTTTTCAATCTGTGCGTTCTCCTCGTCGGTCGCAGCCGAGTAAGAGGAGTTGAGCATCATGAGCTGTTTGCCGTCCTGGACACATATCTCCTTTATCGAATCCGGGAGCATTGCGCTCGGGATTGCCGTGCCGATGAAGCTGTTGAGCGAGAGGACATTCGTGACGCCCTCGACATTGTTGAGTTCGCTCGTCAGCGCGTTTATATTCGCTTCGGTTATCTTATCGTCAAGGATGATGAAGTGGGTCGTTGCCATGTTGAAGTCTTTCTTCATCGTATTGAGAGCGGATATTGACGGCAGATCCTGCGGGATCGCCTTATCCATGTTGTAATACTTCTTGACGTTGTTTTGCAGGAAGTAGGATGGGATGAAAAGCACTAGGAAGATTATCGCCATAACTCTTCTGTGTTTTATCGCGAAGTCGCTTATCTTATTGAACTTCGGCGCGAGGCTCTTATGTCTTGTCTTTTCAATGACATTGTCGAGCATGAGTATCAGCGAGGGCAGGAAAGTAACGACGGTGATAACGCCGAGGATAACGCCCTTTGCCATGACAAGACCCATATCCTTGCCGAGCGTGAAGCTCATGAAGCACAGCGCGAGGAAGCCGAAAACGGTTGTCAGCGAGCTGCCCATAAGGGAGAGGAAGGTCGAATCGATTGCCGCAGCCATGGCGTCCTTCTTCGTGTCATGATGCTTCTTCTCCTCCTCGAATCTGTCCATAAGGAAGACGGAGTAGTCGACCGTAACGCCGAGCTGGAGGATAGCGGCGATACTCTTCGTTATGAACGAAATCTCGCCGAAGATTATATTCGTGCCCATGTTGTATATGACCGCGGTACCGAGTGCGGCAAGAAGCACGAACGGGAGCACCCACGAAGTCATTGTGAACGACAGTGCTATAAGCGCGAGGGCGATGGCGATTACGACATAGAGCGGAGCCTGGCTGTTTGTCAGGTCTTTTGTGTCAACGGTTATCGCCGAAAGACCGCTCAGGAGCATATTCTTGTTCATTATCTTGCGTATGGAGGCGATAGCGTCCATAGTCACCTGAGACGAGCCGGAGTTCTTATACTGAACCATTATCAGCGTCGAGCTGCCGTCCTGCGAATAGAAGACGTTGGTCAGAACCTCGGGAAGAATCTCTTTCGGTATCGTCACATCCGCGATATCAGTAGCGCCGATAACGTTGCTGACGCCCTCGACCTGGCGGATCTGGTCTTCAAGCTTCTGGATATCCTTGGGCTCGGTGTCTTTTACTATAATAAATGAACTCGCCGAATTGTGGAAAGTTTCATCGAGTATCTGCTCGCCCTGAACGGATTCAAGGTTCTCCGGCAGATATGACAGAATGTCATAGTTGACGCCCGTCAGGAAATATCCGATTATCGACGGGATTATCAGGATAAGACAAACTATCAGAACAGTTTTGGGATGGTAGGCTATCCACTTTGCTAACTTTTTAGATATCATATCCCTTTCCTCCTTATTATGCTAAAAGTTTGTTTGTCAGGCGCTGCATTCCGCTCTTTATTTCATCGAGCTTATACGGTTCGCCTTGGATCGCGCTGTCGCAGCTGACGGGCGCGAGCATCGAGACTAACATATATATGTTCATCTCGCTCTCGTATTCCGTGAAGCCGTGGCGCAGGAACAGCTTTACGAGGCTGTCGTATGCTTCCTTGAGCTCCGCTTCCCTGCCCTTGAGCATCAGACGGTAGCACGAGGAGACGCGGTCTCTGATGAGAGGCAGGAACGCTTTGTTTTCATCGATATACATAAAAACGTTATCGAGAAAGGCGTTCACGCGCTCGGCGTCTTCAACCTGCCTGCCGGCGAGCTGCTGCCGCGTTTTAAAGAGCGCGGAATTGACGCACTCGGCGAGCTTTTTCAAAAAGAGCTGATCCATAAGATCGTATTTATCTTTGAAGTACAGATAAAACGTACCTTTGGCAACACCCGCCATTTTGACGACCTCATCTATCGTCGGAGGCTTGAGCGCGCTGCCGCTCGTAAAGAGCGAATGAGCCGCTTCCATAAGCTTCGACCGCTTCTCGGTCTTGTTTTCTTCAACCGTCGCCATGTGTTCACCTCCGAACTGACTGCCGGTCACTTTCTTTTGCGTGAGATACTTTACTACAAAAATGACCGTTAGTCAATCCCCGGAAGCAAATCTTCATTTTTTGTTCACAAATCTCTACTTCTTGATTATTATAGCCAAATTTGAAAGCCGTAATTTATGCACTTTGCACTAAAAGTTAGCCCGCTATGCAATATAACGGAGCTGAACGGTTAATTACTCCGTAATCTGAAAATCGCCGTGCGGTAAAAGTCTTTCGGCTTTCGCTGCGCGGCGAAATATAAGATATTATTTGTCGAAGAAAACGACCTTGTTCTCGTTTCCGCTCTCAAAAATGGCGTCAACAAGCTTGAGCAGTCTGCGCTGCTGGTCGTGCGTTATCAGCTGCTCTTCCTCTCCTCTGAGAGCAGCGAAAACGTTCTCATAGAACTGAGTCCAGCTCGAATCGACCTTGGGCAGCGGATAGCGCTTTATGGTGTCGTCGGTTCTCGGAGCCATGGTCTTTGTCAGTCCGACGCCCGCGAGGATCGGCACTGCGTCGCGGTTCTCCCAATCGGAGACCTTGACTATCTCGCCGTTGAGATCCCAGTCATTTATAACGGCGGAGCCGTTCTCGCCGAGGATATACCAACGCGGAAGCTCGATGAAGTTGCTCGTGGTAACCTCGACATACATCGAGAGGTCGCCCTCGAAGATAAGCGTGACTCTGAAGCCGTCGTCGCATTCCTCGTTGGTGACATTTGTCAGTTCTGCATAGACGGAGATGAGCTTTCTGCCCTCGCCAATGCGCAGCGCCTGATCAAGCAGGTGGATGCCCCAATCGAGCACCATACCACCGCCGTGCGCCTTCTGGTTGCGCCAGTCACCAGGGATGCCGCGCGAGCCCTGAACGCGGGACTCGATGCGGAACACCTTGCCGAGTTCGTTATCCGCGAGGATCTTCTGGACGCACTTGAAGTCCGGATCCCAGCGTCTGTTCTGATGGACGGTGAAGAGCTTGCCGTACTTTTTGGACGCGGCTATCATCTCCTCGAGCTCCTCTTGGCTCAGCGCCACGGGCTTCTCGGAGATAACATTCTTGCCCGCCGCCATGGCGGCTATGGCTATCTCTTTATGTACATCGTTGGGCGTTGCAACGGTGACGAGGTCGATTCTCTCGTCGGCGAGCAGTTCCTCGCGCGAAGAGAAAGCGTGAATGCCCTCAGCCTCGGCTGCCGCGCGTCTCTCGGGCTTGATATCATAGATGCCTATGAGTTCAGCCGTGTCTTTGAAATCGTCCGCGCAGGTCGACGCATGCCAGCTGCCCATTCCGCCGTAGCCTATAACGGCAAAACCTATCTTCTTATTCTTATCCATTGTTTTGTATACTCCCGATATAAATTTGTTTCGCGAAAAGTTTTATCACACCCACCACATATCGCCGGTGTTCTGGGTGATAAGGACATCCTTGAGGAAGTCGACTGCCTTTGAAAGGCCCTCGTCCTGGCTCATGAGGGAATCCTCATGCTCGATGCTGATAGCGTAGTCATAGCCGACCATGCGCAGGTTCGAGATCATATCTTTCCAATATGCGAAGTCGTTGCCGTAGCCGACGGAGCGGAATATCCACGAGCGGTGAATCTCGTCCGCATAGGGCTTGGTGTCAAGCACGCCGTTGACGGCGGTGTTGTACTTGTCGATTTTAGTGTCCTTGGCGTGGAAGTGGAATATCGCATCGCCGAGCGCTCTGATGCAGGCGACGGGATCCATGCCCTGCCAGATAAGATGGCTCGGGTCAAAGTTCGCGCCGAGCTCAGGACCGACTGCTTTGCGTATCTTGAGCATGCTCTCGGTGTTGTAGACGCAGAAGCCGGGATGAAGCTCGAAGGCTATCTTGTCGACGCCGTGCTCCTTGGCGAAAGCGACGGTCTTAGTCCAATAGGGAATGAGTACTTCGTTCCACTGCCACTCGAGTATCTCGGAGAAGTCGTTCGGCCAGGGGCAGACGACCCAGTTGGGATACTTCGCGTTCTCCTGGTCGCCGGGGCAGCCGGAGAAGGTGTTGATCTGATGAATACCGAGCTTCTCGGCGAGAAGGATGGTGTTCTTTATCGTCTTATCGAACTCGGCGGCAATAGCCTTGTTCGGATGGACGGGGTTGCCGTGGCAGCTGAGCGCGCTTATCTCAAGGCCGCTGTCCGCGACGGTGGATTTGAAAGTGCTCAGAGCCGCAGGATCGGCGAGCAGGGTGTCGGGGTCGGCATGGGAGTTGCCGGGGTAACCGCCGCAGCCTATCTCGACCATCTCAATGCCCTTGGATTTGAAATACTTGAGAGCCTCTTCGAGCGGAAGGTTGCCCAAAAGGCAGGTAAATACGCCTAACTTCATTTTTTATCTCTCCTTTAAAAATCAGATGATGGATTTAAGATATTTTATGCTCCTGCCGATGTCGTCAAGACCGTTCGGCACGGGATCATCATTTTCAACTATCAGCCACTCGATGCCGATATCTTTTGCCGCGCGAACGACCTCGGGGATATCGCAGTTGCCCTCGCCGAGAGCCTTGGGAGTGTGGCCTATTCCGTCCTTGACATGGAGCTGAGCTATCCTGTCGCGGTTCTCGGTGATGAGCTTGTAGTTATCCTGGCCGGCGACGAAGCTCCAATAGGTGTCTATCTCGAGATGAGCGGCTTTCTTCAGCTCATCAAACGGAATAACGCCGTCGGAAATCGGCTCGAACTCCGAGCAGTGGTTGTGATAATAGACGCTCATGCCGATTTTTGCCGCCCGCTCGTCCGCCGCTTTCAGCTCGGCGCAGGTCGCCTTGAGCTCCTCGGGGGTCTCGTGGTCGGCGCCGCCCATGCCCATGGTCTTCATGCCGAGAGTGCGGCAAAACGCCGCTGTTTCGTCGAAGTTTTCGGGCGAGTAGCTCTCAATGGCGATGTGCGTACCGACGGCGACGAGCCCGGCGGAGTCGAGCGCCGCGCGCAGGGTCGCCGCGTCAACGCCGAAATATCCGGCAAATTCAACGCCGTCATAGCCGAGAGCCTTTATCTTCGGGAGAATGGCAAGAAGTTCCTCGCCGCTGCCCTTTATAATGTCGCGCAGGCTGTAAAGCTGAACTGCAATTTTCATGTTTCTTCTCCTGTTTGAGATAAATTTTAAAGTGTAAATTCACATTGGCACTGCTGTTCCGCGTGGGGCGCAGTGTATGTAGATACTTAAGCCCCGCGCGGGGCAGTCAATGTGCGTGATATGATTCAACGCATTTTGAGTAAGATTGCGTGCAGTGGCTGTTCCGCGTGGGGCGTAGTGTATGTAGATACTCAAACCCTACGCGGGACGGTCAATGTGCGTGATATGAGTCAACGCATTTTGAGTAAGATTGCGTGCAGTGTGAGTTTTTTGCGACCGCCGCGTATCAGGATATGCAAGGGAGCAAAAGGCTCACTATATGCGTGATATGATACAACGTATTTTGAGTAAGATTGCGTGCAGTGGCTGTGCCGCGAGGGGCGCAGTGTATGCCGATACTCAAGCCCTACGCGGGACGGTCAATGTGCGTGATATTATTCAAAATAAAAAGGTTTGCCCTGCTTGGCGGATTCATATATTCCTTCGAGTATCTGCGTTACAACAAGTGCCTGCTCGGGCTTGGTGCTGACCTCGGTGTCGTTGATGATGGCGTTGATGAAAGCGCGGGCTTCAAGCTCGGAGGGGTCGCTGGTCGCGCCCTCAAAGAATGCGGCTCCGCCGGCTTCAAAGTTCGGGGTCTCGATGCACTGGCGGCCGTATTTGACATAGTTCAAATGAAGTCCGCCGCGCATATCCGCGCCTGCCTTGTCGCCGCAAAGATATGTAACAGCCTCGTTGGGGTCGGCGATATTGAGCGCCCAGCTCGCTTCGACGGAGATGGTCGCGCCGTTCTCCATGGTGACGAAGCCGAAAGCCGAATCCTCGACGGTGTACTGCGCGGGATCCCAATCGCCCCAGGCATTGCCGGAACGCTCCTGATTGCCGAGCTTCTTATAGACATTGCCGACGACCATCTTGGGCTTGTAGTTGTTCATCATCCAGAGTGTGAGATCGAGCGCGTGAGTGCCGATATCGATAAGCGGACCGCCGCCCTGCTCATACTCGTTGAGGAAAACGCCCCATGTCGGAACAGCTCTGCGGCGCAGCGCGATAGCGCGGCCGTAATAGATGTCGCCGAGATCGCCGTTGTCGCACGCCTCCTTGAGATAGAGCGAATCGGGTCTCCAGCGCTGCTGATAGCCGATAGTCAGCTTCTTGCCGGTGCGCTGTGCAGTCTCGTACATTTTCTTCGCCTCGGCATAAGTCTTTGCCATGGGCTTCTCGCACATGACATGCTTGCCCGCTTCGAGCGCATCTATTGTGATGAACGAATGCGAGCGGTTCGGGGTGCAGACATGAACGCTTTCAATGCTCTCGTCCTCGAGCAGCTTTCTGTAATCCGTATAGACTTTTGCGCCCTCTACGCCGAATTCCTTTGCCGCCTTTACGGCTCTCTCCTCAATGATATCGCAGAAAGCTACCATCTCGGCCTCTTCGATTTTTTTGAGCGCGGGCATATGCTTGCCGTTGGCGATTCCGCCGCAGCCGATGATGCCTATTCTGACTTTTCTTCCCATATCGTTTCTCCTATCGTGTTCAAGATATATTATATACCTTTCAGCGTATCGATAACTCCGACTTCGGGGGCTTTTCAGAAATCCAAGTCTCCCTTACGTAAAGAGAAGCGACCGAAGCGTCGGAGGGATTGTTTTGAACAAGCTGCAATTTTTCAAAAATGCTAAATGTTTTGAATTTTCATTACAGCAACCCCTCAGTCGCGGCTTCGCCGTGACAGCTCCCCTTACACAGGGGAGCCTTGAACTCAAGACTATCTCAACAAACTGCAAGACATATAATATATACCTTTATTATCAGTTTAATTATAAACAATTGAATAAATAGTTCAAGGCATATCGGCAGAATCTTTCGCGCCGCGGATGCCGAAATTTGAGCCGCAGATTTGGGCAAAGTTCACAAAATCAGAAAAACACTTTTCCCCGAAGTGTCGCACGAAACGAAAGTCTTAACAAAATTGATTCTGATTATTAAGACTCTGTTCACAAGGGCTTAACAAACCTCGGTTATCATAGATTTGCACACAAGGGCAGGGAGCCGCACCCTGCAGTGTGCGGTGCCTGAGTTCGTCAGGCATCACCCCTCCTCAAACCAGATGCTAAAAGTTGCATCGAACCCCTCATTACGGAAGGACGTTCACCGAAAGGTGGGCGTCTTTTCGTTTTTTATTTTTATATTTTTCATAAATTTTGCCTTGCGCATAAAGCGCGGCGGCGCGGTCAAAAATAGGAATGAAAAAACACCGTGACACCGCACGCGGAGAAACGAGGCAGATATGATAGACAATTCATTCAACAAAAAGAGCTTTTTCAGATCGAAGGGAATATACATTCTCGCAGCGCTCTGCATTCTTGCGGCGGGTGCGGGAGTATGGGGCGCGATGCGCGTGGCAAAAACGCCGACGGACAATAATTCGACGGAGCATTCTTCGAGGCAGTACAATATAGACTACTCCGTTCCGCAGGAGACGCTGACGCAGGCGAACAACCCCGTAAAGAATGTCCCCGACGACAGAACGACTGCGCCCGCGCAGACGACAAAAGAAAATGACAGCAAAAACACGCCATATACCGGCAGCTACGCTCTGCCGATGGGCACGGACATCCGCAAGGACTATAGCGCGGACGAAATGGTGAAAAACAAGACGACGAACGACTGGCGGGTTCACAACGGCATCGACTTCGGCGGCGCACAGGGCAACGATGTTATCGCGATACAGAACGGGCGCGTGGCAAAGGTCTACTCCGACCCGCTCTGGGGCAACGTGGTCGAAATCGACCACGGCAAGGGGCTCGTTGCACGATACTGCGGACTCTCGGACAAGAATCTGCCGAAAGCGGGCGACGAGGTCGAGCAGTTCGACCATATCGGCACACTCGACACAGTCCCGGTTGAAGCGGCGGACGGCGCCCACCTCCATTTCACCGTCGCGATAAACGGCAAGACCGTTGACCCGCTCGAAGCGATGAACAAATTGGGTCAGGGGGACAGCCAGAAAACAGAGACGACTTCCGGCGAATAAATTCTGCCGTAAAAAACGCAAGCCACAGCAAAAAATTTTTTTCAAACAGTGCTGCTGAAAGAGGCATCGGGTTGTCGAGGTCGCCAACCCCTACGAGATTAAACCAAAAATCGGCATTATTCTTACGCTTATTGAAAATTCAACCTGCAAACTGCCGGGTCTGCGCATATATGCGGACCCGGTTTGTCTATTCTAACTCAAAAATGCACATAAAAATTATGACTTTTGCAGATTGATTTTTGGTCATATTAGTTATATAATAATCAGGCTTTAATATGTTGCTCATACTGAGAAAAGAAAGGATTGATTAAAAAGTCATGAGTAAAAAGATCAAGGCTTTGCTCGCCGTTGTGCTGTGCGCGGCGATGCTCGTAGCCGCAGCGTCGCCCGCTTTTGCGGCGGTCGACAACAATGACGTTCTGCGTTTCAACAAGGACGGAAAGTTCAAGATCATGCAGATTTCCGACACGCAGGATATCGACATACCGAGAGAAGCCATGATAATGTTCATGGAAAAAGCTCTCGACGCAGAGAAGCCCGACCTCGTCGTGTTCACCGGCGACCAGCTTGCAGGCGGAAAGATTAAGACCGCCGAGGGCGTCTATGCCGGAATAAAGGCGATACTTCAGCCCGTTGTTGACAGAGGCATCCCCTTCACCTTCGTTTTCGGCAACCACGACAACGACGACGGCTGCCCCGTCAGCCGCGACGAGCAGTTTGCATATTATCAGACTTTCCCGGGCTGTCTCGCATATGACGCAGTGCCCGAGATGTACGGCACCGGCACGCACAACCTGCCTATCTATGCCTCCAAGGGCAGCGAGACGAAGTTCAACCTCTGGATGATCGACTCGAACGACTACGACAGAGTCAATGGCGGTTACGACTACGTTCATCAGGATCAGATAGACTGGTACGAAAAGACCAGCAAGGCGCTCGAAGAGAAAGAGGGTCACCTCGTTCCCTCCATCGCTTTCCAGCACATCATCGTTCCCGAGGTCGCGGAGCTTCTCGTTGATTCTCCGTTCAGCGGTGAGAACGCGATAAGCAAGGTCATCAACGGACAGAACAAGCTTCTCATGCTCAAGCCCGGCAAGGCTTCCGGCATGATGCTCGAGTTCCCCTGCCCGTCGAACACCAACTCCGGCGAGTTTGCTTCGTGGAAAAAGCGCGGCGATGTCATCGCGGCATCCTTCGGCCACGACCACATCAACACCTTCATCGGCAACGTTGACGGCATCGACCTTGTCATGTGCCCCGGCGTTACCTTCCAGTCCTACGGCAGATACATAACCAGAGCTGTCCGCATTTTCGAGCTTGACGAAAACGATCCGTGGAGCTACAACACTCACCTCTACAAGTACACCGACGCTTTCGGCTGGGGCCTTTACAGCTGGTACATCGGCGCGAAGTACGGCAAGTCGCCCGCCATGTGGATCCCGATCGCCCTTGCAGGCGTGCTCGGAGTTGCCGCAGGCGTCGGCACCATAGTGATGATAAACAACATCGTTATCGGCGCAACGGTCACGGCGGGAGTTATAGCGCTGATTTATTTCATAACGCATTCTCAGCAATAACGCCGGATAGATAATATAATAAAGCAGTCCCCCGCAGAGAAAATCTGCGGGGGATTTTTCTGCATTGTAACTCTGCGTGCCGCATAAATTCTTTGTTGCAAATACACAAATCGAATTATGTATTTTTGTAATTTGTAACAAAAATGCGTAATATTCCTAGATAGAATTATAATATTGGCAATTTGTGTTAGCATTGTGTTGCGATAAGTTCTCAACTAAAACTTTTATATAAAATATCATTTCTGCACAGGAGGAGATTCCGATGGTTTAGTTTAGGGAGGCAAAACATATAGAACACATAATATAGTAACACAGAAGGAGACTCAGTGTTATGAAAAGATTAATAAGCTTAGCTCTTTGCCTCGTCCTTATGCTGTCCCTCGCCGCCTGCGGCTCGAACAAAATGCGCTCCGAGTACATATTGAATTTCGACACAGGCAACTCCTACGCCTTTACAAGCAAATATCCGGATTTTCATGTATTTCGCGGCGACATAAAGCTCAAAAGTAAATACGGGGATGTTTCGATAACCCTTTGCTATTACAACGACTTGGGATTCAACATAACATACTCCCTCAAAACGACAACGGCTCAAGCCGATGAAATCGAGGCAATGGCAAACGACGAAAATCACAGCCTGTATGCCAAAGTTACTCTCGGCAAAAAGGAATTGCCTATAGGCAGCTACGCGTATTCTATTCGTGAGAAGAGAGCTCCTTATCCTTATCCCAATCCCAACGGCGGTCCCGTCACATTTGACCTTAACTCAAGCTACAGCTACACCAAAAGGGTAAAGGCGGACAAAATACACTTTGAGTTTCTTGATGTTTCAACGGATATTCCGCTCTCCACAGTCAAGGGAGAACCCATTGACTCCGAGCGCGGTCAGGAATACTTAGAGCAGATGACCTCGCCGTATATGTCAACGCTACCGTGGAAATAAGCGACTCTCTGCCGAAAATATAAACCGAATAGATAGAAAACGCCGCCGCAGATATTCTCTGCGGCGGCGCTGTTGTTGTTATTTTATTTCGCTTTTTCGAGCTCGCTTGCGGGGATTATTGCACCCTCGCCGGCGTTGAAGCGAATCGTGACAGTGTCGTTTCTGTTGAGGATAACGGCGGTTGTCGACTTGGAAGCGGCTATCGAATAATAGACGTCGCCACCCTCGAGCTTGATATAATAATATGTCTCGCCCGAGATGACCTGGGTGCGGATATCGGCTATCTTGCCGTTGACGGTCTGCACCTTTGTCTCGGAATCGCCCTGCGCGTCGGGGTTATCCGCAGGATCTACGACCTGGTTCGCATCGATATCGACATTGATGCCGTTCGCCTTGAGCTGGTCAACATACTTTGCAAGGCACTCGGCAAGGGTCTTGCCGTAGACCTTTATCTTCGTGTACTGCTTGACGTTGATGAGCGCGTAGCTCTGAATGATCTGAGAGCCGTCGTCTCTGACATCCTTGAGAGCCATGAAGTAGGTCGGCTCGCCGTCGATATTGAGCAGCAGCGGGAACGTTGCCGTGTAGCCTGCCGCCTTGATCTCATCGAGACCCTCTGCGGAAGCCTGCGCCGACTGCTCCTTTGCGCCCGCGACCGAATAATAAACAGCCTCTTTGGTGCGCTGGTTTATCATTATAAAGCCGGTTATCGACTGGTCGTTGGTGACTGATGTAACGCCCGTGTACATATAAACATCGTCGTTCTGAGCGATGTAGCTATAGTCTTCAGTAGTGACATAGACATCTTCCTGACCGAGAATCGAGTTCCAGAAGCCCTTCTGATATCTGCCGTAGTAGTTATACTGCTCGACGAGAAGGTCGGAGTCATAGACTCTGTCGATCCACTGATACTTGGCATCGCTCTTGACGGTCTCTATAGGCACATATTCGCACTTGCCGTCAATCGCGTTGACTATCACGATTCCCTTGACGTCGGTTCCGCCGAACAGGCCGATGGTCTTGTCAACTCGCGCGCAGATCCAATAGGGATTGCCCTCGTCGTCGATTTCAAACGAGCTCGAGCCGAACATATAGGTCGGATACTGCATTCTCAGGTGACGCTTGAGAAGTCTGCCGAAGTGCTCGGCGGGAGAATACTTGATGCCCGCATCAAGCTCCTTGAAGGTGGTGACTTCGTTCGCCATATCGATTACGATATATCCGGGGAGACCCTCGGTGCGGTTGGTGAGCCACTTGATGATATTTGAATACTGGAGCGGAACGACCCTGACGGGCGTGCCCTTGTAGTTTATCTGCGTATAGAGCGGATAGACCGAGAACTGCGAGACATAGCCTTTTTCCGCGAGTTTACCGAGCGCTCTGGGAGCGAGGGTAGCCGCGACGCCCTCATCGAGCTTTGGGATGTTGCTGAAGGACTCAGCATCCTGCTTGTCAATCTCATCGGCGAAGTTGCTGTCCGTGCGGACATCGATTATCCTGCTGTAAGCCGAGGCTCTGAAGAACGGGCTCGAGACGAGATAGCCTATGCCCACCGTAAGCGCGATAACGCCGACAATAACGCCGGGGACTATCATCTGACGCTTGAAATAGGGCAGATATTCGGGCTTCGAAAACACGCCGGTGAAAATCGCCGAGAACAGCGCATATGACGCGACGATTATCGCGAGGAAGCCGTAGAACTCATACGCCTTGAAGTTGAGCGGCGGCAGCATTATATAAAATGCAATGGCTGCGGTTACCAGCGAGCAAAGCACGCTCAAAACTATCTTGAGCGCCGCTTTATCGGGAGGTATCACTATCTCCTTGGGGCCGCCTTTTTTTGAAAAATCCACTTTAATGGGATCCATTGATTCATCTCCTTTTAATAAAAGTGTTACATTAAATCATTATACAGTATTATTGACATAAATACAAGAACTATTTTGACTCATTCCGTCTTTTTGCATAAATCGACAATATTATTCCCTTTAGCTTTGACTTTAACTGCGGCCATATGGTATTATTAAGGTAATATTTGTCCGATTTTTTTCAAGAGGAGGAAATCACAATGTACCCTGATTTTTTTGACAGCGCCAAGCTCGTCGCACAGTATGACCCGGAAGTGGCGGACGCCATGGATCTCGAGCTCGGCAGACAGAGACGCAACATCGAGCTTATCGCCTCGGAGAACTTCGTCTCTCCCGCCGTTATGGCAGCAATGGGCAGCGTGCTGACCAACAAATACGCCGAGGGTTATCCCGGCAAACGTTATTACGGCGGCTGCGAATATGTTGACATCGTCGAAAATCTTGCTATCGAGCGCGCAAAAGAGCTCTTCGGCGCGGACTGCGCCAACGTTCAGCCGCACTCGGGCGCGCAGGCTAACATGGCCGCTTATTCCGCGCTCATAAATCCCGGCGACACCGTCATGGGAATGAGCCTCGCCCACGGCGGACATCTGACCCACGGCTCGCCCGTCAACGCAAGCGGCAAGCTCTACAAGTTCGTGCCCTACGGCGTGAACGACGACGGCTACATCGACTATGACGAGCTCGAAAAGACCGCCAAAGAAATCTGCCCGAAGCTTATCGTCGCGGGCGCATCCGCTTATCCGCGTGTTATCGACTTCGAGCGCATCGGCGCTATAGCAAAATCGGTCGGCGCATATTTCATGGTAGACATGGCGCACATCGCGGGACTCGTCGCGGCGGGACTTCATCCCTCGCCCGTGCCCTATGCCGACGTTGTCACAACAACCACGCACAAGACCCTCAGAGGTCCCCGCGGCGGACTCATCCTCTCCAAGGCTGAGCTCGGCGCAGCTATAAACAAGGCTATTTTCCCCGGCAACCAGGGCGGTCCGCTCATGCACGTTATCGCGGGCAAGGCGGTCTGCTTCGGCGAGGCTCTCAAGCCCGAGTTCAAGGACTATCAGCAGAGACTTCTCAACAACTGCAAGGCTCTTGCAGAGTCTCTGGCAAAGCGCGGAGTCAACCTCGTCTCCGGCGGCACCGACAACCACCTCATACTCCTCGACCTGCGCTCGCTCGGCGTAACGGGCAAGGATCTCGAGAAGAGACTTGACGAAGTCAACATCACGGCGAACAAGAACGCCATACCCAACGACCCCGAGACCCCGTTTGTCACGAGCGGTCTGCGCCTCGGAACGGCGGCCGCCACAACAAGAGGTCTTGACGAGAGCGACATGGACAAAATCGCAGAGTTCGTCTACCTCGCGGCAACGGACTTCGAAAACAGCGCCGACGCCATCCGCGCCGGAGTTGCGGAGATCTGTGCAAAGCACCCGCTCTACGAATAAAGACAAAAATCCTACCCGCAATACGAATAAAGACAAAAATCCTACCCGCAACGGGTAGGATTTCTATTTTTATACTCCAAGTATTTTCTTTATCTCGCTCATATGCGGCGCAAAATCGATGTTCTTTATCAGATGCGCGTCCGCGCCCATATTAAAGCATGAGCCGAGCTCTCTGCCGGTGTTCCACATTCTGCGGCTGAACTCCGTGTCGCCGTAGATATTGCCGATATTGAGCTCCCATGCGACTTCGTGCTCCTTTGCGAGGGTCATTATATCGCCGAGCTCGTTGTCGGTTATCGCTTTGCTGACAAGTGTTTTATCTTCAAACGCGCGGACATATCCGGCGGTCAGCGGATGGGCTATACAGTCCGGCTTGCCGCTTTTTATAAGCGAGGTGACATTTTCCAGCGCGTGCTCGGCATATGCGCGCGGCGTGATTTCCGTCGCCTGCTCCCAGAAGTCGAGATGATAGTGGTTGCAGGAATAGAGCCTGTAATCGAGCGCGTTTCTGAGCTTGTCGCCCTCGAGGGTCTTGCCGATACCGTATCCCGAAAGCTCCATTCCGTAGAGCACTCTGCACGGCTCGCCAAGCTTTTGTCCCTGCTCTCTGAGCGTTTCGAGTCTCCGCAGAGCCTCTTCGTCGTCGATATCGTCGTTATAATGATCGGTCAGGGCTATTGTCCTGTAGCCTATGCGCGCCGCCTCGGCGAAGATATTTTCGACTGTCATCTCGGGCTTCGCGCAGCGCGAAAACGAGGTGTGTATATGCAGATTGTCGCGGGCGAGCTCATCGAGGTCGAAGCACGGGGCATGAATATACATATCAGCCCTCCGCGGCGGTCTGAGCCTCGGACTCTGCCGGAGCTTCGGTCTGCACCTCGCCCTGAGTCTCTGCGGGAAGAGTTGTATCCGCCTCGGTAGTCTTGGGCGCCGTTGTTGCGGCGGTCTCGGGCGCGTCGGTGTTCTGAATTGCGCTGATGAAATATCCGTCGCCGCTGACACGCAGGGTCACCTTGAGATATTTGCTCGGCGCGGGCTCAACATAGTTGCCCTTTGCGTCCTGCTCCCAGCCGTCGCCGCTGATGCAGCCGACGGTGAGGATTATCGAATCGCCCTTCTTCTGCTGAGATATGACTCGCGGAATGAACGTCGGCATAACGCCCGTAAGCGGGACGATATAAGCCTGCTTTGCCTCGTCATAGGTGAACGTATAAGTTCCGCCGTCAACGGTGCAGTGGACGGGCTTGACATCCGTGCCGAAGAGCTTCGCAAACTGCTTTTCAACATCCTTCTGTGGGACTATGACGCCGGAGACATCGCCCTCGGCGTACTCATACTGGTCTATATCGATATCGCTCTTCATCAGCGACCATATAGATGCATCTATCAGCTGGCTCATCTGCGCGCCGCTGACATCGTCAAACGGATCGGGGTCGTTCATTATGACGGGCGACAGGAACTGCTCATATTTCTCGAACTTGTCGCTGTTGTCCGTAAGGCTCCCGATTCCGCGCACGGCGAAAATTATCACCGTGACAAGACCGATAACGGCGAGGACAACTATCACTATGCCCAGCGGGAACGCCCATTTTTTCTTTTCCTGTGCCGATGTGTTAGTGCTCATGGAATTTCCTCCTTCAGCGTATCTGACCCGAGCCGTAGACAACATACTTTTCGCTCGTCAGATTATTCAGTCCCAGAGGCCCTCTCGCGTGGAGCTTCTGGGTGGATATGCCTATTTCCGCGCCGAAGCCGAACTCGCCGCCGTCCGTAAAGCGGGTCGATGCATTGACATAGACCGCCGCCGAATCGACTTCGTTCAAAAACTTCTGCGCATTGAGATAGTTCTCGGTGATAATGCTCTCGCTGTGACCTGTGCTGTATTTCGCGATATGCGCTATCGCCTCATCAATATTATCTACCGTTTTTATGCTGATCTTGTAATCGAGATATTCTTTTCCCCAGTCCTCTTCTGTAGCAGGCTTTGCGAAATCGAGGACGGAGCAGACTATCTCGTCGCCGAAAATCTCGACATTCTTCTCTTTGAGTCTGCCAGCCACGGCGACTATCGCCTCCTCGGCGACTGCTTTATGCACGAGCACGCTCTCGCAGGCGTTGCAGACGGACGGGCGCGAAGTTTTGGCATTAAAAACAATATCTGCCGCCATGTCGATATCCGCAAACTCGTCGATATATATATGACAGTTGCCGGAACCTGTCTCGATAACAGGGACAGTCGAATTTTCAACTACGCTTTTTATGAGACCCGCTCCGCCGCGCGGAATGAGCACATCGACGAGTCCGTTCATCTTCATCAGCTCGTTTGCGCTCTCGCGCGAGGTATCTTCGATAAGATTCACGGTATCTGCGGGAAGTCCCGCTTTTTCTACCGCCGCGCGCATGAGATGCGCCACGGCTTTGTTTGAATTTATCGCCTCTTTGCCTCCGCGCAGTATGACTGCGTTGCCCGCCTTGAGGCAGAGGGCAGCGGCATCGGAAGTGACATTCGGTCTTGCCTCATATATTATACCGATAACGCCGAGCGGCACGGTGACTTTTTCTATTCTGAGCCCGTTCGGTCTTGTCGAGCCGGAGAGGACTCTGCCGACGGGGTCGGGCATCGTCGCAACATCGTCAACGCCCTTTGCCATGCCCTCTATGCGCTCTGCGGTGAGGGTCAGGCGGTCTATCATCGACTCGGCCATGCCGTTTTCGCGCGCCGCCGCTATATCGGCGCGGTTCGCCTCCAATATGCTCTGCACATTTTCGCGAAGGGCTGATGAAATCTCTCTGAGTGCCGCTTCGCGCTTTGCTCCGCCGGCGCGTGCGAGCTCACGCTGAGCCGTCTTTGCGCCTTTAGCTATTGATAAAACAGTTCCTGCGCCCATTATGTGCGCTCCTTCCGTTAAGCTTTCGCCTTGAAATAAGTTCCGGTCTGTCTGCCGTCGAGCAGTCTGTAGATATCCTCGGGCTGAGCGCCGTTCATCACGATGGTGTCTATCCCCGCCTCTGTCGCTATCTGCGCGGCGTGGAGCTTCGTCACCATGCCGCCCGTGCCGCGGGTGCTGCCCTTTGTGTCGGCTATCGCCATGAGCTCATCGCTTATCTCCTCGACAACTGGGATGAGATAGGCGTTCTCGTCCTCACGCGGATTGCCTGAATAGAGTCCGTCAATGTCGCTTAAAATTATCAGCGCGTCGGCGTTGACGAGCTTTGCGACCATGGCGGAAAGAGTATCGTTATCGCCGAAGACTATTTCTTCGACCGCGATGCTGTCGTTTTCGTTTATAACCGGGATCGCGCCGAACTCGAAGAGCTTTTCGAAGGAGTTCGAGAGATTTGCCCTGCGCTCGTCGCTTTCAAAGTCGCTGCGGGTTATGAGCAGCTGACCTATCGTGTTGCCGTATTCGGAAAAGAGCTTGTCGTACATGAACATCAGCTCGCACTGACCGACCGTTGCGACCGCCTGGCGGCTCGGGATATCCTTGGGTCTTGCGGGAAGTCCGAGCTTTCCAACGCCGACGGCTATCGCCGCAGAGGTGACGAGAGCCACTTCTATGCCGGAATTTCTGAGATCCGATATCACCTGCGCGAGCTTATCCATGCGCCTGAGATTTACCTTCCCCGTATCATATGTAAGCGTGGAGGTGCCGACCTTCACGACTATTCTCTGTGCATCCTTTATTCCCTTCATTGCGGACTGCCCCTCATAAAAATATTATTGTTAATTATATCATTATTTTTTGCCGCTGACAACCTTATTGTAGAACTTAGCTCCCGCCGTTCTGCCAACCGCGCATATGCACGCGTCGGAGAGAGACGAAAACGAACGCGCAAGCGAGCGTATCTCATCTATGCCCACTCCCCTTATTTTCTCCTCGAGCTCCTTTTCGCTTATCGCGCCGCCGAGCAGCAATTCGCCCGTGCCGTAGCGCGCCGCGCGGGCAGAGTTAGATTCAAGGGACATTATCAGTCCCGAAAGATAGTGGTCGCGCGCGAGGTCAAGCTCTTCTTCTGTCACGGTGTCGGGGAACTCGCGCAGGACTTCCGCCGCGGTCAGAACAGCCTTTTTCTCCGATTCGCGCGACACGCCCATGCTCACGGCGAACACGCCAGCGCTCAGATATGACGACGCGCAGGCATCGACCGAATAGACGAGCCCCTGTTCTTCGCGCAGGCGGCGGAAGAGCCGCGACGACGCGGAGCCGCCGAGCATCGAGGCTATCAGTTGGCAGGCGAAGCGGCTGTCCGACCCGAGAGAGGGCGCGGAGAAGCCGATAACTATCTGATTCTGCTCCGTCTTTTTGTCGAAGATATGCACTCCGGGGCAGAAATCCGCCTTGGGTAAAGCGGGTATTGCGCTTTTATTTGCGGGCGACGAGAAATAGCGTTTGCACAGCGAGATTATCTTATCCCGCTCGAATTTGCCGCAGAAGCAGGCCACTGTAGACGCGGGAGAATAAAATCTGTCCATATGTTTTCTCAGCATATCGGGAGTCATTGAATTGACCGAATCACGAGTACCGAGCACATTTTTGCCGAGCTTATGCTCCGGGAATGCCACAAGATAGAAAAGATCCGCGCAGAGATCGGCGGGGTTTGACTCATACATGGCAATCTCCTCGCACACGACTCCCTTTTCGAGCTCCAAGTCATCAGCATCGAGGCGCGGCGAAGTCACCATATCGGCTATCAGCTCAAACGCCGCGGGCGCATCGGCAGAGAGGACGCGGGTATAAAAACATGTGCACTCTTTATCGGTATAAGCGTTGAGCTCGCCGCCCATTCTGTCGGATATCGAAGCGATATCCTCGGATGAATACAGGGCGCTGCCCTTGAACACCATGTGCTCGATAAAATGGGATATTCCCGCCGTGTCGTCGCTCTCATAGCATGAGCCGCTGCCGACCCACACGCCCATGGAGCAGCTTTTCGCCCTGCTGTCCTCGCTCAGGAGCAGACGAAAGTCGTTTTCAAATGTTATCTTTTCATATTCGGGCATAGATAAGACCTCGTAAATTGAAGATAGATAATTGAAGATAGATATATTATACTATTTAAATATGACTTTTTCAACTTCGGCAGACAGCAAAAAACACTGCATACCGTTAGTGAGGTGTTCGTAAAACAGTTAAGCCGACCTATAGTTCATAGGTCGGTTTTATGTTGTTGCAAGGCATATAGAAGTGCGCCGTTTAGCGGTTTGACAAATTAGGGGTGTCTATCACTCTAACCGTAGCAATGTAAAAGAAAGTGATCAGTTGACTTCTATAATCATGTTTTCCATAGCCGCACCGCAGTGTTTGATATCCAATTGAGACAGGCGAGGGAACGGCTTGCGAAGCAAGACGCACGAGCGCGCACTCGTTCAAGCTCCGGCGCGTTTGCGCGCGAATGTGCCGAGCAACTAATTGAGAGCCGCGAGCTATGTACTGCGGCGTGGCGTTGCCGGGGTCTCGGGGCGGAGCCCTGAGTTTGCTTTTCTTTTGCAGGCGTTTTCTTTTTCAAATAAAAAGAAAATGCCGAAACGCGGGGAGTATATATCATTTAATTATAGTACATAGCGAAGGTAAAAAAAGATTTTTGCGAGGATTTCGTGCCGCTGTCGCGGCAGCGGTGCGTCGAGGTCACCGCACCCTACAGGTTGCGCCTAATAGATTACAAATCTCCATCCACCAAACTGTTCTGTCATATTATGCAGCTTTATATATGCAAAAGTCCCGGCAGACATTGCTGTCGGGACTTTTTGCTGTTTTATAAAGTGTATTAAAGTTCCTGCTTCCTGCTGCCTATCTCCATCTGAGCCTTGGCAAGCTTTTCGAGCGCTTCAAGGTCGCCCATTGTGGCTTCCTTGGAAAGAGCCGCTCTTCTTTCGAGAAGTTCCTCATACATCTGCTCCTTCTTCTTGCCGTTCAGGTCATAGAAGAGCATCGGAACAATGCTGACGATACCGGTGAGGAACGGGACGATGGTGAACATTGCGAACAGACCGAACTTTGTGGAATCGGACTGTGCCGTGCCTCTGACATAGAGCGTGAGGTCGTAGCCTATAAGCTGCTTTATCCATGTGGAAATATAGTTGCTGACGATGCCCGAAAGCTTCTGGGCAAGACCCTGAGCGACGCTCGTCATACCCTCCGTACGGTAGCCGTTCTTCCACTCGCAGTAGTCCATAGCCTCGTTGTACATCTCGGTTGGGATTATGCGGCGCACGCCGTAGAAGATCATGAATATGGTCTCCCAGAGCGTCATTGCGATACCCATGACCCAGACATTCTTATAAAGTCCGTGCTTCTTGCCGCCGATGCAGCCGACCAAGAACACGGGGACAAGCAGTATTCCGGATATCTTGTCTCCTATAATATACAGGAAACGGCTCGAGAAATGCCGTCTGAACCACGGTACAGCCATATAGCTGAACGGATTGATAATAGCGCCGGGGATACCGGTGATAAGACCGAGGGAAGCGAAATTCAGAACATCTATATAATAGTCCTGCTTGCTTCCGCCGACTGCAAATCCGCTGAGCATACTCGACAGCGTCATAAGCAAAATCGGCTTGTTGTTGATTATCGACTTGATACTCGCTTTAAGGCTCGGCGTCTCAACGGACTGCATGACACGTTCCTTACAGATAAGGAAGAACCACAGCGCGCCCGCGCCCGCGACTATAGCGGTAAACAGACCCATGGTAACGAATGTTCCGCGAAGGGTGAGCTTGACTTTGTTTCTGCCGATGAGGTCGAGCAGAATCGTCATTATCTGTTCCGGCAATTTTTCGCCGAGCGCACCGGAGACAAAATCGGCAATCGTTATCAGTCGGGTTCGGTCAACGGGGTGCGGCGTTATCGTCGCCTGAATACCCTTCTGGGCTATCGCTCTGAATGTTCCTGCGCCCTCTCGCACGACCATCAGCGCGAGATATCCGATGAATTTCCAGATATCCTCCTGTCCTCTGCCCGAAAACAGTATGGGCAGCAGCCAATAAATGCACGTTCCTATTGTTCCGGGAATACCGAGCGCAACGAGATAAGGCTTGAATTTTCCCCATCTTGTTCTCGTCTTGTCAACTATTGCGCCGAAAAACACATCGTTGATAACGTCCCAGATACCGTTGATGACATTCGCTATACGCTGGAACCTCAGGCTGACCTGAAGGATGTTGGTGACGAATCTCTGCGAATACGCGTTGATATTGAAGCTCTGCGACATATCGTAGACGACATATGCAACCGTCTCTTTGGTTCCGACATAGCGTCTGTTCTGATAAACATATCCGCTATTTTCGGCATTACCGCCGGCTTGATTGCCGACCGCAGCGGTTTTTACTTCTTCTGCCAAAGCATTACCTCCTGTCTGCATTTTTTTACTTTTGAATCATAACATAATTTTTATGCAAATGCAACAGTTTTATTAAACATTGTTGCTCCAATGTGTATAAATTTTGAACTGTATATTTCTGTATACAAAAAGCGGGCATAAAAAATCCTCCGTACATTACATACGGAGGATAATTTCTATTTGTTATGAGGAAGTCTTTACAGCTCGCTCTTGCTGTTGCCGATCTCCATCTGAGCCTTTGCGAGTTTCTCGAGCGCTTCAAGGTCGCCGGAGGTTGCCTCCTTGGACATTGCGGCTCTTCTCTCAAGCAGCTCTTCGTACATCTTCTCCTTCTTCTTGTCGTTCAGATCATAGAAGAGCATCGGAATGATGCCGAGGGAGGTTGTGATGAACGGGATGATGGTGAACATTGCGAACAGACCGAACTTGGTGTTATCGGACTGCGCGGTGCCTCTTGTGTAGGCAGTCAGGTCGTAGCCGATAAGCTGCTTGATGAACAGCGCGATATAGCTGCTGACGATGCTCGAAAGCTTCTGGGCAAGACCCTGGGCGACGCTCGTCATGCCTTCTGTACGGTAGCCGTTCTTCCATTCGCAGTAGTCCATTGCCTCGTTGTACATCTCGGTCGGAATGACCTTACGCACGCCGTAGAAAATCATGAACAGCGTCTCCCACAAGGTGAGGGCGATCGCCATGGGAACGACCTTCTTATAAAGTCCGTGCTTCTTGCCGCCGATGCAGCCGACGAGGAACACGGGCACGAGCAGGATATCGCCGACATATGTACCCATGATATACAGGAAGCGGCTCGAGAAGTGCCGTCTGAACCACGGAACTATCGCATAGCTTATGGGGTTGATTATCGAGCCGGGGATACCGGTAATAATATTGAGCGAGGCGAAGTTCAGAACATCGATAAGATAATCCGACTTGCTGCCGCCGACCGAGAAGCCGCTGAGCATCTTGGAAAGCGTCATAAGAAGTATCGGCTTGTTGTTGATTATCGACTTGATACCCGCCTTGATGCTCGGACGCTCGACGGACTGCATGACTCTCTCTTTACAGATAAAGAAGAACCACATAGCACCTGCGCCTGCGACAACGGCAGTGAAAATACCCATGCCGACAAAAGTACCTTGAAGAGTAAGCTTGATCTTATTTCTGCCGATAAGGTCAAGGAGAACGGTCATTATCTGCTCGGGCAGCTTCTCTCCGAGGAAGCCGGAGGCAAAGTTTGCAATAGTGATAATTCTCGTTCTGTCAACAGGGTGCGGGGTTATCGTGGACTGGATACCCTTCTGTGCGATATCGCGGAATGTTCCCGCGCCTTCACGCACGACCATGAGAAGAAGATATCCGATGAATTTCCAGATATCGTTCGGACCTCTGCCCGCAAATATGAGGGGCATGAGCCAATAAATGCACGTACCGATTGTGCCGGGGATACCGAGCGCAACGAGATAGGGCTTGAACTTGCCCCAGCGGGTTCTCGTCTTGTCAACTATCGCACCGAAAAGCACATCGTTGATAACGTCCCAAATACCGTTGATAACATTCGCTATTCGCTGCAGCTTCAGGCTGACCTGAAGGATGTTGGTGACGAATCTCTGCGAATACGCGTTGATATTGAAGCTCTGCGACATATCATAGACGACGTAAGCGACAGTCTCTTTCGTACCGACATAGCGTCTGTTCTGAAAGACGTATCCTGACGAATCTTCGCCGGATTCTGCCTGCGGATTGACCGCAGCTGTCTGTTCCTGTGCCAAAAGACGACCTCCTATTTAAAAAATCAAGCTTTTTGATTATAACACAGCTTCTGGCAAAAAGCAACAATTACCATACAAAAAGTTGTGATTTTGCACACAAAATTCGGCAAAAATGCCGTATACGGATTGTTTGAATAACATCTTTGTGTTATTATACATTATTATAAAGCGATAATTTGCGGGAGGTGCGGAAAAATGAAAAGCAAAAACGCGGGGTTATATATTCACATACCGTTCTGCCGCAGCAAGTGCCCCTACTGCGATTTTTATTCTCTGCACCTTGACGAAAGCGCAGCGAATGTCTACACCGACGCGCTCATACGTCGTATTCCCGATCTGGCGGCAAAATATAACATAACTGCGGACACCGTTTATATCGGCGGCGGCACCCCGTCAGCGCTGGGAGCGGAGAGGCTCGGCAGAATCATCGGCGCGGCGAGGGAGTTTTCTGCGCCGAGTTGCGAGACGACAGTTGAAATCAATCCGTTTGACGCGGCGAAAAAGAATCTTGATTTCGCTCTGCTCAGAGAAGAGGGAGTCAACAGGATATCCATGGGCATGCAGTCGGCAAACGACGGCGAACGCCGCGCGCTCGGCAGACTCAGCGGCAGGGACGATGTTTCGCTCGCCGTAAAGCGCGCGCAGGACGCGGGGATAGATAATATATCGCTCGACCTCATGCTCGCCGTCCCCGGGCAGACGGTGAATTCGCTCAAAGACAGCATCGCTTTCTGCGCGGACGCGGGAGTTCGCCATGTCAGCGCATATATATTAAAAATAGAAGAGGGTACGCGTTTTTACGAGAAGCGCGGCGAGCTGACTCTGCCGGACGAAGATGCGACCTGCGAACTGTATCTGGCAGCTTGCGAAGAGCTCGAAAAGCGCGGATTCATGCAGTATGAGATATCGAACTTTGCAGAGCCCGGATACGAGAGCCGCCACAATCTGAAGTACTGGGTCTGCGACGAATATCTCGGCATAGGTCCGGCGGCGCACTCGTTTATAGACGGCAGGAGATTCTTTTTCCCGCGCGATATAGAGAGCTTTATCGCAGGCTGCAAGCCCACAGACGACGGCGAAGGCGGGAGCTTTGAAGAGTATCTCATGCTCCGTCTGCGGCTGAACAAAGGTCTTGTGTTTTCAGAAGTAGAAGAGCGGTTCGGACACGGCGTGCCGGAGGATATAATCAAAAAATGCATTGAGTTTTCAAAAGCCGGTCTGACGGTCTGCGACAGCGAGCACATCGCACTGACAAGGCAGGGTTTTCTCGTCTCAAACGCGGTTATATCCGAGCTGATATAGGCAGTTGCAAAAATAGTCAAAAAGTCCTTGACGGCTATGGAAAAATTTTATATAATGTCCTTTGCAGCCGAATAATGAGTGGTGGAGTCTGTCATAATCCGTCAAATATGCGGATTATTTATTTGAGGTTGAAGCAATGCGGTTTTTGTGTTGCCATGCTTAAAATGAAGTGGCGGTTTCGCGCTCCGGTAGGGAGCGCGTTTTCTTTGGGGAAAAATCGGTCGCTGAGTGTTCGCTGCGAAAAAAATATTTTGGAGTGTGAAGCATGAGCAGTATCACTATAACCGCACTGGTGCTCTTCGCGGCGACGTATATTCTTATGATGGCGTTTCAGAAGATTCGCCCCTATGTCGCTGTTGCATCGGCAGTTATCTTCGTTGTCCTCGGCACTATTGCCGCTTTCAAGCCCGATCTTTTCGGCGCGGACTTTTTCTCCCTCGGTTCGGGAAACTCTTTCAGCTATACTTTCAAAGCAGCTGTCGGCGAAATCGACTGGAACGTCATTATGATGATCGCCGGCACCATGGGCACCGTCTATCTCTTTATCGAGTCCAAGATGCCGCAGCTGATGAGCGACGTTCTTATATCGAAGATGCCCAATGTCAAGTGGGCTGTCGTCTGCATGAGCCTTTTCGCGGGCATCGTCTCCGCGTTTGTCGACAATGTCGCTACCGTTCTTATGATAGCGCCCGTCGCACTTGCACTGTGCAAGAAGCTCAACATCTCCCCTGTCCCGAGCATTATCTGCATCGCCGTTTCGTCGAACCTCCAGGGTGCAGCGACTCTCGTAGGCGACACGACTTCGATTCTGCTCGCCAAGGCGGCAAACCTTGATTTCTCCGACTTCTTCGTTGACGAGGGCAAACCCGGCATGTTCTGGGTCGTTGAGGCGGGTGCAATTGTCAGCGCGCTGATAATCCTCTTCATGTTCCGCAAGGAGAACGACAAGATACATATCACCGACCGCACAAAGGTTGAGGACAAGTTCCCGACCTTCCTGCTTATTGCGACTGTTGTCTGCCTCATCGCCGTTTCGTTCATCCCCTACAAGAGCAACGCGGCCGAGGGTCAGTTCTACAAGCCCGAGATAACCAACGGTCTTATCTGTATGTTTTTCTTCTTTGTCGGCATAATCCGCGAGCTGTTCCGCAAGAACACCGAGATAGTCAAGAACGCATTCAAAGAGATCGACTACTACACCATCATTCTTCTGACCGGTCTTTTCGTCGTCATCGGCGGCATCAAAAACGCGGGTGTTATTGATATCATCGGCAACGCCATATCGAAAGTCGGCGGAAGCTCCGGCAGCGTGTTCATCGTCTATACTGTCATAGTCTGGATGTCCGTCATTCTCTCGGCATTCATCGACAACATCCCCTACACCGCGACCATGCTCACCGTTATCCCGGTCATCGCCGTCAACCTCGGCATTGACCCGAAAATCATGTACTACGGTCTGCTCTGCGGCGCGACCCTCGGCGGCAACCTGACCCCGATCGGCGCATCCGCGAATATCGCGGGCATCGGCATTCTCCGCAAGGAGGGTCACGAGGTAAAGGCGACGACATTCATGAAATACGGCGTACCCTTCACCCTCGCGGCGGTCATAACCGGATATCTTCTCATCTGGTTCATCTGGAAGCCGTAAAAAAAACAAAAGCAAAAGTCCCGGTTCCGAAAGGAGCCGGGATAAAATTTTAGCCCGCCTGAATCGGCGGGCTCTGTTATTAAAGTACTTTCGAAAGGAAATCTTTTGCGCGGGGGCTCTGCGGATCGGCGAAGAACTTTTCGGGTGTGTTCTCCTCAACTATTTTGCCCTCGTCCATGAACACGAGCTTCGTGCCGACTTCGCGGGCGAAGCCCATCTCGTGGGTGACGACAACCATCGTCATACCCTCACGGGCGAGCTGCTTCATCAGGTCGAGAACCTCACCGACCATCTCGGGGTCGAGGGCGCTCGTCGGCTCGTCGAAGAGGATAACCTCGGGGTTCATCGCGAGCGAGCGGACTATTGCGACTCGCTGCTTCTGGCCGCCGGAGAGGGTCGAGGGATAGACATCGGCTTTGTCCTCGAGTCCTATGCGCTCGAGCAGCTTGTGCGCGTTCTCCTCCGCCTCTTTCTTTATCTCCTTGACGGGGTGCACGGGCAGCTTATCCTTGTGGAACATATTGTGCACCACTGCCTTGCGTCTGTCCTTCTTGGCGCAGAGCACGGGCGAGAGCATTATGTTCTCGATAACGGTCTTGTTGTTGAAAAGATTGAAATGCTGGAACACCATTCCCATCTTTCTGCGGTGGATATTGATATCGACCTTGGGGTCGGCGATATCCACGCCCTCGAATATAATCTTGCCGGAGGTCGGATCCTCCATGCAGTTGAGGCAGCGCAGGAATGTGCTCTTTCCGGAGCCGGACGGGCCGATGACAACAACGATGTCGCCCTTGTTGATAGTCATGTTGATGCCCTTGAGGACTTCATTGTCCCCGAAGTTCTTTTTCAGGTCAATTACGTCTATCACTCTTCTTCAGGCTCCTTTCCATGATTTTTACAAGCAGGGTTATCAGGCAGACTATGACGATATAGATGAGCGCCATGGCGATATAGGGCACCATGAACTCATAGCTGTTCGAGCCGATGTAGCTGAACGCGACATAGAGGTCGAGCGCGCCGACGAACGAGACGACCGATGTCTCCTTGATAAGAGCGATGAACTCGTTGCCGAGGGTCGGGAGAATGTTCTTTATCGCCTGCGGGATGACTATGCGCATCATCGTGGTCGAGAAGCTCAATCCCACGCTTCTGCCGCCCTCCATCTGACCGTCGTCAACGCTCTGGATACCGCTTCGCATTATCTCCGATATGTACGCGCCGCTGTTAAGGCCGAAAACCGCTATTGCCACGCTGACCGACGGGAGATTGACGCCCATTATCGGCAGCACGACATAGTAGAATATAAGCAGCTGCACGACCATGGGGGTTCCTCTGAAGAGCGCGACATAGAATGCGCAGATGGCGTTGAGTATTCTCGGGAGGACTTTGTATTTCGGTATAACGCGCACGGTCGCTATCAGCGTACCGATGACAATACCGATTATAAGACCGAGAACGGCTATCTTGAGCGTATTCTGCAAGCCCTGCAGGACTTTTACATAGCCGTTGTAGTCTATGAGTATCTCGATAAACTTATCGATTTTCTTCGGTAAGCTTGCTATAAAATCGTTCATAGTTCTTTTCCTTTGTCCAAATACTTGCGCGGCAAAAAGCGCCGCAGACTAAAAGGAAGGCCGTTTCGACCGAAACAGCCTTCTTTCGTTATTTACATTTAAACTCAGGCAACATCATTGATAGCCTTTGCGATGCTCGCAGCGGGAGCAGAGTCGATGATGACATAGTCAACGCCGCCATTGATGAGATCCTGGACTGCGAGAGAACCGCTCTTATAAGCGACAGCCTTCGCCTTGAGTCCCGGGAATCCGAGATCTTCGCTGCCCTCGATGAAGGAGTTGCCGGTAGTGCCCTGCTGGCAGCCGATCTTCTTGTCCTCGGTGAGGCTGTTGAGGATAGCCTTGACATCGTCAGCGCTCTTGCAGGCGTCGAAGGTGGTGTCGGTGCCCTTGACTATGAGTCTCTGAGATGCCTCATAGTAAGCGTCGGAGAAGTTGACATACTCTTTACGGTCTTCGCTGATGGTAAGACCTGCCATTGCGATATCGCACTTGTGCTGGCCGACGGAAAGGCAGACAGCGTCGAAGTCCATGTTCTGGATAACGAGTTCTTTGCCGAGCTTCTTGGCGACATAAGCGGCAATCTCCATGTCGATGCCGTAGTAGTCATCACCCTTCATGTACTCAAAGGGCTCGAAAGCGGCGTTGGTCGCAACAACGAGCTGATCCTTGCTCTCATCGAGAGCTGCGGACTTGACAGCTTCGGGAGTGCCGCCGCCGAAGTACTTGTCGCAGATAGCGGTGAATGTTCCGTCGCTCTTCATCTCTTTGATTATGTCGTTGACCTGGGTGAGCAGCTCGGGCTGGTTCTTGTCAACGCCGAAAGCGTACTGCTCGCTGGTCAGATCGTAGTCAATGACCTTGACTGCGGGTGTCTTTGTTGTATTGCCGTCGTCCTTGTTGCCGCCGCAGGCTGCAAACGCAGTGCAGATGCAGACAAGCGCAAGCACGAGAGCAATTATCTTCGTAAACTTTTTCATGATGTTTTCCTCCTGTTTGATTTGATGACTGTATTATAGCACCATATTTTCAAAATGCAAGGCTTTATTGAATATTTTTTCATGTTTTTGGCGTTTTTCTGCATTTTGACGGTAAATATGCATCTTATTCATGCATAGTTGAATATTTTAGCCAATACATCCGCCGGAATGAAGCTGCGGCAGAAGTCGAGAAAATCCTGCGGAGGCGGAGCAGACAGGCGAATTTCTTCGCCCGAAGCCGGATGAATAAAATCACATTCGGCGCAGTGGAGCAGATGATGCCCTATCTCATTTTCCGGCGCGCCGTACATTGTGTCGCCCGCGAGGGGTGCGCCCATGGACGCGAAATGCACCCTTATCTGATGCGTTCTGCCGGTTTCGAGAGTGAGTCTCAGCAGGCTGTATTCGTCGCTTGAATACAGGCTCTCCCAATGCGTTACCGCGCTCTCGCTCCCGGGCATATCGCCGCACGCGCGCAGAGTTTTCATCGGGTCGGGGCGGTAGATAGGCTTGTTTATTGTGCCGCTCCCCTCGAAGTGTCCGCGGACGACGGCTACATATCTTTTATTTATATTGCCCGAAAGGCGTGCCGCCGCATAGCGGTTCAGGGCGCAGACAACAACGCCCGATGTGCCTTTGTCGAGCCTGCCGACGCAGCGGAACACTGCGCTCTTCCCCTCGCTTTGCAGATGCCCGGCGACTGCGTTTGCGAGCGTGTCGCCCTGATGGTTATGGGTCGGGTGCATCGCGAGAAATGGCGATTTGTTGACGGCGAGCAGATCGGCGTCCTCATATATTACATCTATATTTATATCCATCGGCTCAACCGTTTCGGTCTCGACGGGCAGAGTCACCGTAACAATATCGCCCGCGTGCAGGCGGTCTATTGTACGCAGCGTCTCGCCGCCGCGGGTTATGCCGCCGTCGACGCGCTTGAGCGAGCTTAACGCGCGCGCCGAAATCCCCGCGCAGCCGCGCAGGAAATAAAACGCTTTTTTACCCTCGTACTCCTCGGGCACGGTGAATTCAAGTTTTCTGTTCAAGCGCGACCTCCCGGAAATTATTTCGGCTTTCTGCCTGCCGCAAAAGGGTCTGCCCGTTTAGACGCAAAAGCGTTAAAAGAGCAAAAATTAACTAAAATAAAGGTCATAATCTGCGCTGTCGGACGTGAATTATGACCTTTATATTTTCTTTGGTCTGCGCTGAATTCGACAGTCCCGGAGCTTTTTATTTTTCCGCGCTCTCCCGCGCTCTGCGTTCCTTCCAGCAACGGTGGCACATCGCCTCATAGCGGTCGTTGCCGCCGAGGAGCACCTGCGAGCCGCTGGTCACAACCTGTCCGTCCTCGCCTATTCTCGCGTTGACGGTTGCCTTTCTGCCGCAGCGGCAGATGGTCTTTATCTCGGTTATGGAATCCGCGACCTCGAACAGCCTGCGGCTTCCCGGGAAAACATTCGTCAGGAAATCGGTACGCAGCCCGAAGCAGAGCACCGGAATATCGCATTCGTCAACTATTCTGCGAAGCTGATCTATCTGGTCTTCTGTAAAAAACTGGCTCTCATCCGAAATAACGACATCCGCATCGCGGCATTTCTCGCCGAACATTTCATATATATCGTCCTGCGGGGATATCACCTGCGCCTTGGCGCTGAGTCCTATACGGGAATACACCGTGTCGGAGCCGTCGCGCGTGTCGATGCTCGGCTTTATCAGCCAGACCTTGCGATCCTTCTCTTCGTAGTTGAACTTGGTCATGAGCGCCTGAGCCGATTTTGACGAGCCCATTGCGCCATATTTGAAGTAGAGCTTCGCCATCAGTCGACCTTGACGGTCCAGCCGAACTCGTCGGGCAGCTTGCCCCACTGGATACCGGTGAGGGTATCATAGAGCTTCTGCGAGATCGGACCTATCTTGCCGCCGTTTATCGTCATGTGCTTGTCGCCGTACTTGAGCTCACCTATGGGCGAAATGACGGCCGCGGTGCCCGAACCGAACGCCTCGTCGAACTTGCCCTCGTCGTATGCCTTAACAAGCTCGCCGATTTCGATATCTCTCTCGGTGACTTTGTAGCCCATGTGGCGGAGAAGCTCGATGCAGGACTTTCTTGTGATACCGCCGAGGATGCAGCCTCTGTCAAGGCTCGGGGTAATAACCTCGCCGTCAACGACAAAGAACACGTTCATTGCGCCGACCTCGTCGATATACTTTCTGTGAACGCCGTCAAGCCAGAGGACCTGAGCATAGCCCTGCTCCTCGGCGACTTCCTGCGCTTTCATGGATATAGCATAGTTTGCCGCAGCCTTTGTAAAGCCGGTGCCGCCGGTAACGGCGCGGACATAGTGCTCTTCGACGTAGATTTTAACGGGAGCAAGTCCGTTGTCGTAATATGCGCCGACGGGTGAAAGAATTATAACGAAAAGCAGATGCTTCGCCGGATGAACACCGACCATGGGATCAATAGCGAAGATATACGGACGGATATAGAGCGAAGTGCCCTCGCTGTGCGGTACCCAGTCCTTATCGACCTCGACAAGAGTCTTGATAGCCTCAACGCCGAACGCCTCGTCTATCTTCGGGATGCAGAGGCGGTCATTGGAGACATTGAGTCTCGCCATATTCTGATCGGGGCGGAAAAGACCGATGCTGCCGTCGGCTCTTCTGTATGCCTTGAGTCCCTCGAAGTCAGCCTGGCCGTAGTGCAGGCACATTGCCGCGGGATCAAGAGCTATAGGAGCATAGGGCACGATTCTCGGGTTGTGCCAGCCTTCGCCCTCGTCATAGTTCATAATAAACATATGGTCGGTAAATATCTTGCCGAAGCCGAGCTTTGTCTCGTCTGTGGGCTTTGCTTTAGGAGCGGTAGTACGCTCGATAGTTATCTTCTGCATAATAGCATCTCCTTTATCTTGAATACAGGTGTTGCACTTTAGAAGTACAATACCATTATTATATCACCGTTAAGTGCAATTTCAAGAGTTAAAGCGTTTAAATATTCAGGCAAAAACCGCTCTGTTTTCGTCAGAATACTATACGAAGTTGACAATCGCCGTATGTTTTGGTATCATATATTTGACTAATTTCATCATTGACACAACTGTGTTATCCCATATTTCGTAAAGGAAGGTCTTCAATGCCTAACACCGATAATTTATGCATGAGCTGCATGAAACCCATCGGCGACGCGAAGCAGTGCCCCTACTGCGGATACCATGCCGACTCGCCCCAGCTCTCCCCCTATCTCCCGATAAGAAGCGTTGTTGCAAACCGCTATCTCGTCGGCAAGGTGCTGGAGTTCAACGGCGACGGAGTCACCTATGCCGGATGGGACATGACCGAGCGCATAGCCGTCAAGGTCAGGGAATTTCTGCCCGACGCCATTTGCTCGCGCGAAAACGGCGAGACTCAGGTTCGGGTCATGCAGGGCTGCGAGCGCGCTTACACCGACTGCTACCAGAGCTTTCTTGAGCTGTGGCGCAAGCTCATGCGCCTTATGGGACTTTCTGCGCTCATAAGCGTGACTGATGTCGTTGAGGACAACGGCACCGCATACGCTATCTATGAATATACGGACGCCGTTCCGCTGAGAAAATACCTACTCTCGACGAGCACGGGATATATTCCGTGGGAGCGCGCGAGGCAGATGTTCATGCCCGCGCTTTCGGCGCTCGGCACTCTGCACTCGGCGGGAATAATCCACCGCGGACTTTCGCCGCAGACCATTCTTGTAACGCCCGACGGCAAACTCAAGATATCCGGCTTCAGCATCTGGCAGGCACGCACGGCGCGCGGCGATCTGAACCCCGAGCTCTTCCCCGGCTACGCCGCGATAGAGCAGTACGGCTTCGAGGGTCAGCAGGGCGCATGGACGGATATATATGCCTTTGCGGCGGTGCTCTACCGCGCGCTCATAGGCACCGATCCGATAGTTGCCACGACCCGCGTGACGAACGACCGTCTGATGATACCGAGCAAATTCGCCGAGCAGCTCCCGGCATACGTCATAAACGCGCTGATAAACGCGCTTCAGATCCTGCCCGAGGACAGAACCCGCTCGGTCGAACAGTTCAGAGCAGAGCTCTCCGCCTCCCCGACCGCGGCATATGCGGGCGAGATTCAGGCGATGAGCGGCGACCGCTCGGTCGAACCCGCACAGGGTGAAGCTGCTCCGGCAGCGCCGAAAAAGAAGAAGAGCGAGGCTCAGCCGTTTCTTATCGCAGTCGGCATAACGCTCGGAATCGGAATAATAATTTTCGCCATTCTCATGGCGACGGTATTCAGAGGCAACTTCTCGAAGAAGGACGACACCGACCAGTCGAGTCTCAACGCATCGGTCACGGAGAGCACGAGCACCGAGACGATAGTTGTCCCCGACTTCAAGAACCTCAGCTACGAGGCAATATCCAAGAACCCCGTCTGGGACGGCAAGTTCACTTTCAAGACGAAGTACGAATACAGCGACACCGTCAAGGAGGGCTATGTCATTTCGCAGAGCCTGCCCGAGCAGACCACTGTCGCGATAGGCAGCGAGATAGAGCTCGTCATCAGCAGCGGTAAGGAGAGCGTTGATGTCCCCGATGTGTTCGGCAAGAGCTATGCCGAAGCAAAGCAGATGCTGACGGACAGCGGCTTTGTCTGCACTGTCGCGGGCAACAACACAGAGGGCGTTGTTGTTTCGATGTCCGTTGAACCCGGCTCAAAAGCCCCGAAGGGCACGCGCATCGAACTTACATTCTCGACCTCGAACGAGAACGACGTGACGAACTCGAATCAGAGCTCCGGCGGCGGTTCGATACTCGACCGCCTGCTCGGCCAGTAAAATATTGCATAGAACAAAAAACAGCCGCAACAGTTTCGTTGCGGTTGTTTTTGTATTTTGGGGCGTGCGGTCGCAAATACCGGAATTAGGCTATTGCGGCTCTCAATTCACAAAGTCCTCGCCTTTTTCCCGACATCGAGAAACATCAAGATTTATTTCCCCGCTGTTTTAGCAGACCGGGGCTTAGACTTTTCGGCACATTTTGCCGCCAAAAACCAAGCGTTGACAAGCAAAATTGTCGCGACCCAGGAGAGCGGGAACGCATGATAAAGCATGGGGAGCGTGCTGCCGGCAATCGCCGTCTCGCCGAAGCCGTTGACCGACGCCTGCACAAAAATATTTGCCAGGCAAAACACCGCACCCTGTATCGCAGAGGGCAAGCCGGTTTTGCTGCTCGAACACGGGGGCAAGACGGAAGTTTCCGACTTGCTGGGTTCCTATCATGTTCGCCCCGATATCCGATTCACGACCTGGGAGGATTTCGACATCATGGCGATGGTGGAAAAGGGAATGGGAATAAGCATACTGCCCGATTTGATATTAAAACGCGTCCCGTACAAAATCGAAATACGCCCGCTGGAAGAGCCGTATTACCGCTCAATCGGGCTCGCAATGAAAAACAGAAAAAACCCGACTCCCGCAGTTCAAAAATTTATCGAATATCTGCCGTTCAGGGAGACGGAGTAAACAGACTTATTATCTGAATAAAAATCAGCCGCAACAGTAAAAACTGCTGCGGCTGTTCGCTGTTTTATAAATATATTTTATTCCGCGCTCTTCTTGCCGGTGATTTGCGGAACGCGGCCGATTATCAGCGCGACGATAGCGGTGATAATGATTTCGGGAATCATGTAGAGGCCGTTGTAGATAACGGAATAGAGGAGTGCCAGACCCTGACCGCTGAACTTCTCAAGAATCTTTGCGCCGAGGGCGAAGCCATCCTGCGAGAAGAACCACTCAGCCCATGTGCCGAAGAAGATGTAGCCGGAGATGATGTGGGCGAGATAGCGAAGCGAGAGCGCAACTATCGAGCCGACGCACAGAGATGCGGACGGATTCTTAATCTTGTTTCTGAAGATGCCGCCGAAGCCGAGGACAGTGTAGGCGATTATGTAGTCGATGAGGCAGACGCAAATAGCTTTCCAGAGCACCATGTAGCTGTCCGAACTGGGCATGAAGAACGCCGAGACGGTCTTGAAGCCGAGGAGCATCTGAACGACTGCATAGACAAAACCGGTGAGCAGACCCCACTTTGTGCCGTTGCGGTAAGCGGCGAGAACGATAGGCAGCATGCTGCAGATGGTGAATCCGCCGCCGAACGGGAGATTCAGGAACGGGATGAAGCTGCACACGACGTTGAGCACGGTTGCGATAGCGATAAGCAGCGCGCACTCAACAAGAACTTTTGTGTTGCTTTTCTTGGTTGTTGACATAAGTTTTCCTCCAAAAATAAATTCAGCGTCCATGCGGTATGCACAGACGCTGTCAGTTTATATAATATACAGCAACGAGGCTGTCTATTATCCTTCCTACGCCGGCATTATCCGGATCAGGTCAGAGGGTATCATCTCAGCCGTTTGAAAAATAAGAACGGCACCCCTGGCTATTTGATTTTAATTATTTCTGTTCGTGCTGCTCCGCTTTTCCCTCGGGAGTGTCTCTGTAGTACTGGGTCTTGGGATGCGGGTGCTTTGTGGAATCCCAGAGCTCCTGAGCCACGGGCGCCCACTCGGCGGCGAACTTGTCGCAGCGCGAGCAGAGGGTGTCGACATCCTCCGGCGCGAGCAGGTCGGTGGACTTGGCTCCCGTCTCCTTGACCATCTTTCTCAGGCACTGCGGGTTTTCAAGCATCGGGCACGGGCGCAGATGATTGTTGTTGAACGGCTGACCGTGCCAATATGCCTGGAAGAGAGGACGCTTGAGCGCCTCGATGAGTGTCTGTTCGCGGATGTTGGAGTCCGAGTAGTGTATGAACACGCAGGGCTCGATATCGCCTGCGGAGTTGATATGGAAATAGTTCCTGCCGCCCGCGATGCATCCGCCGACATATTCCGCGTCGTTCTGGAAGTCGATAACGAACATGGGCTTTCCGGTCTTGCTGTTGCGCATTTTGCGCAGCCAGCGGTACATATGCGTGCGCTGCTCGGGCGTGGGGATAAGCTCCTCAACCGCGGCAGAGCCGACGGGCATATAGTTGAAATACCATGCGAAGCGAACGCCCTTGGAGATCATCAGATCGACGAATTCATCGGAGGTGACTGCGTCGACATTCGCGCGGGTGTAGCACACGGAGATGCCGAACAGGCAGCCCTTGCTCTTGAGCAGATCCATCGCCTTCATGACATGGTCATAGCTGCCCTCGCCGCGTCTTGCGTCATTGCTGTCTTTCGTTCCCTCGATGCTGATGGCGAGCGAGATATTTCCGACTCGCTTCATCTCTTCGCAGAACTCCTCGTCGACGAGGTCGGCGTTTGTATAGGAGAGGAACGCGCAGTCCGGATGAAGCTCGCAGAGCTTGATGAGGTCTTTCTTCCTCAGAAGCGGCTCGCCGCCGGTGAACATATAGAAATGGGTGCCCATTGCGACGCCCTGGTTGACAATGCTGTTGAGCTCATCAAAAGTGAGGCTCTGCTTATGGCCGTATTCCGCACTCCAGCAGCCCTTGCATTTGCGGTTGCACGCGCTTGTCGGGTCGAGGAGAATGACCCACGGAATATTGCAGTGATATTTTTCGCGGTTTGCGCGAACGGTCTTTGTGCCGTTGACTCCCGCGCCCAGTCCGAGAGCGAGCATCATATTCATCAGAACATTGTCGTCAATCTCGTCTATAAGCCTGAGCGCCAGCTGACGCCAGACGTTCTCGGGGTCTTTCGCGCCCTCGCGGAAGCTGTCGAAGTTCTTCGCGGGGAAGATGTTGCCGACAAATCGCTCGGATCTGTCAACAAGCTTAACAAGATTTGTGTCGGGGTCCTTTCTGACATATTTTATCATGCGGGACAGAACCGCTGCGGCTGCTGCTCGCTGAACCTTATCTTTGACCGTCATTTGTGCGGCTCCTTTCGTTTCGAAAATATCTTTAATACAAGTAGATAGTTTATCACAGCTTCAAAATAAAATCCACATCTAAAAGAAAAAAGCCGAAAAAGGTAATAAAGTTTTCGGTTTGTTCATAAAGTGTTTCAGAATTTTTATTGAGGTTGCAAAAACCAAAATTTGCGGATATACTATAGGATAGAAATTTTTGTTAGGGGAACCGATTTGAAGAAGTTTTTTAACGAGCACCGCGATGTGCTCATGCTCATTCTGCGCTGTGCCGTTGCGGCGGCGCTTTTGATTATCGCCGTTGTCAACTACGACAAGCTGACCAAAATCGATATGCGCGCCCTCGTTGCCGGCGCGGGCAGCACCGCCGCGGCGGTGGCTGTTATAATCGGTGTGTTTGCCGTCAAATCCGTGCTGTTTATAATACCCGCATCGATGATATATATTTACGTCGGCATGGCGTTCCCGACCGCCTCGGCAATTGCGATAAATCTCGCGGGCATCGCGCTCGAGATAACCGTCACATATCTGCTCGGTTGGTTTCTCGGCGGCGAATATGTCGAAAAGCGGCTCAAGGGCAGCAAGGCGGGCGACAAGGTCCTCGCCCTCGGCGACGGAAAGAAGCTCTCGGCGCTCTTTCTCGTGCGCTTTCTGCCTGTGTTCCCGATCGATTTTGTCAGCCTTTTCCTCGGCGCAACGAAGCTGCCGTATTGGAAATATGCGTTGATATCGCTCGGCGGAATAATGCCGCGCGTCATACTTTTCACTATCCTCGGCGACGGCATATATGACTATATCCCGATGGATAAGATAGTGCTTGTCATCGTCTGCTGCATCCCCGCCGTGATAGTCTGGTGGGTGATAAAATTCTTCCGCAACAAGAAGAAAAACTCATCTGCCGGTTGAGCCGAATCCTCCCTCGCCGCGCTCCGTCTCGTCAAGGTTGTCGACTTCGACGGGCTGAGCCGGAATGACAGGCGCGAGCACGAGCTGAGCTATTCTCTCGCCGGGCTGTATAGTATAATCCTCACTCGAAGTGTTAATGAGTCCCACGCATATCTCGCCGCGGTAGTCGCTGTCGATGACTCCGACTCCGTTCGAGAGCGAAATACCGTGCTTTATCCCGAGACCGCTGCGCGCATAGACGAATGCAGCGGTCTCGTTGTTTTCTATGGCGATCGCTATTCCGGTCGGTATAACCGTGCGCTTGCCGGCTTTGAGAACAACTTCGTTTTCCGTGCAGGCGCAAAGATCCAGTCCTGCGCTGCCGGAGGTCGCACGCTTCGGTATTATTGCGCCGGGGCGCACTTTTTTCATCTTGAGAGTGAGCATATTTTATCTCCTTTATTCAACTCCGCGATAGAGAAGTCCGCGCGTAAATTCGCCCTGCGGGGCGTCTCCCCTGCGGTAGCTTTCAAGTACTTTTTCACATTCTTCTTTTGTCTCGGTCGTGAACCACAGCAGCGAGAAGTCGGCAAACTCAAACTGCTCGCGCTTGTCGCTCTCGACTATCGGCACGCTGTTGAGCAAGGTCGAGGCAAACGGTGTGCACTCGACGGGGAATGTCACGCCCATCCTGTCGGTCAAAGACCCGTGCTTGCGGCATTTGTCGCAGGTCGTGCCGTTCTTGACCGGGCAGTTTCTCGTCTGCATCAGCGACAGACGCCCGTAAGCGAACACGCCGCGCGGCAGTTTTCCGCCGAGCGAGGCGCACTGGGCAATTTTCAGCTCGGTGCTGAGTATGGCATCCGTGAAGCCGAGGCGCTCAAACTCGTCGAGCGAGAATGTATTGAATATATTTGTGCCTGGCAGAGCGCAGAGCTTCATGCCCGCTTTTTTGGCTATCGCCGCGCCGTCGAGAGAGCAGACTGCGGCAAGGGATATTCCGTTTTTGCGCGCCTTGACGAGCGAATTGTAAACCGCATCGTCGCCGCCGAATATCGCGGCGGGAACTTCGACTGCGGGCTGTATCTTTTTGTCTTTGAGATACTTCACAGTCTCCTCGCCGACGCCCATCGGCAGTATCACGCGGCGCACATACGAGAGATCGGACGGTATCTGCGAAATACTTCTGACTCTGATTACATAGCCGCGGTTTTGAGAACGGCGGCGTCTGATTGAAATTTCCTGCGGATAAAACGGAATTTCAGAGCGCTCGGCAATCCTTTCTTCGAGCATCGCGAGAGCCTTTCTGCGAAGCGAATTTATCTCGGACGCGCTCAAAAATATGTCGTCTCCAATATCAATTCCGACTTCTCCGGCATAAAACTGAGTCGAGCCGCATTTGCGCAGTCTGGTTTCAATTTCTTCGCTCCCGACCGCTCTGTTCTGCGCTTTCTGCACGGCGCTTTCAGACTCCGCAAAGACGCTCTTGCCTGCGGCTTTGACCGCGAGGTATGCCTTTTCGCCGACCTGCGCCGACAGGTGCATATCGGCTCTTATCAGCGGCTGTTCGCCATCGTAGAGTGCGGCAAGCGGAGAGAGAACATCCTTTGCGGCGGTGACATCCTCTTTGCGACGCACGCCGAACATATCGCGCCCGAGAGCCCCGTTATAGTAGCCGGAGGTGAACCCGGAGCGGGAGAATATCGCGCCGAGCGTGTGCTCGTATTCGGCGGTGCTTTCGCCCGCGAGACTCTTTTTGCAGGCAGTCACTGCGGCGGCAACATATTCCGGCCGCTTCATGCGTCCCTCTATTTTGAACGAGAGAACGCCCATCTGCACGAGCTCCGGCAGGTATTCTATCAAAGACATATCTTTAAGGCTCAGGTCGTGTCCCGTGCCGCCGTCGGCGGCAAACGGAAGTCTGCACGGCTGGGCGCATAAGCCCCTGTTGCCCGAGCGCGAGCCGAGCACCGCGCTGAGTTGGCACTGACCCGAAAGGCACATGCACAGCGCGCCGTGGACGAACATCTCGAGCTCTATCGGCGACTGCGCGGCTATTTTTTCTATCTCTTTTTTAGAGAGCTCCCTCGGCAGCACCGCGCGGCAAAAGCCCATGTCCGCGAGCATTTTTATTCCGTCGAGGGTCTGCACGGAAGTCTGCGTCGAGGCGTGCAGAGGTATATCGGGAGCCGCTCTGCGAATAAGCGAAGTGAGCCCGATATCCTGTAAAATAAGTGCGTCTGCTTTGACATCGCAGGCGCACCTGACGGCGTTCATCGCCGTTTCCATCTCATCGTCACGCACAAGGGTGTTGAGCGTGATATATACCTTGACCCCGCGCGCGTGGCAGTATTCGACCGCCTGCGCGAGTTCTTCATCGCTGAAATTTGCGGCGTTGCGGCGTGCGTTCAGCTCCCGTCCGCCGAGGTATACGGCGTCGGCTCCGCAGCGCACAGCCGCGGTCAGCGAATCAAACGAGCCAGCAGGCGCAAGTATCTCCGGCTTATTCATCTTTTGACCCGTGCTTCTTTTTATATTCGGCGAGCTCTTTTGTGAGCCTGTCCGCCTCGCGTACGGCTATCTCATAGTTGAGCTTGTAATCTCCCGCATCATTGAGATAATCCTGAATACTTGAGCGCAATTTTTCTGCATCCGCGCTTGCTTTCCTCTCCGAATCAGCAAATTCAAGCGCCGCGAGAACAGCCGCCTGAGTTACGGAAATTCTCGGATTCTGCTTGAGAATCGTGGATATTTTCTCATCGACTTCGTCGCCGAGTTCGATCATATACTTGCTGTCCTCATCCGAACCGATGATATATTCCGCCCCGCAAATGGTCAGTTTGACTTTGTTTTTCTCCATAACCATGGTCCTTTCTTCGTCGCTTTGCATACTTCTGATTTTATTATACAATAGAAACCCCGGAGAATAAAGAACTTTTTAAAATTTTTGCGTCAAAAAAGCCCCGCCGATTATGGCGGGGCTTTGTACAAAACTTTTTTATCAGTCCTCGTTCTCTTCCTTGATCTTTTCGACTATCTCGTCGGGGATCGCTTCGCCGTGGCGGACGACGAGAATGCAGAGGGTCGAGAGGATGAAGGCTATCGGGCAATAGTAGAACAGGGACATATATGTGCCGGTAAGCATACGGACGATACCGTAGATTATCGGGGTAGCTATCTGTGCGGAGAAGGTTGCGGTGTAGTAATAGCCGGTGAATGTGCCGACCTTGTCGATGCCGCCTATTTCAAGCACGAGAGGCAGGGTGTTGACGGTGATGAACATATTCGCCGCGCCGCCCACGACAAGAGCTACCCAGATGAGCGCTCCGCTGAGTGCGTTGATGTGAAGTATCTCGGTCAGGAGATATGCGCCGAATGCGACGATAAATATGGCAAGTCCGCCGAGTATGGTCTTTTTGCGGCCGAACTTCTTTCCGAGCCAGCCTGCCGGGATAGCGGCGACTGCGGAGGCGGCGGCAAAGGCGGTGGTCATGATGGTTGCCTGAGCGGCGGTCTTATGAAGAATCTCATCGGCAAACAGCGCGAAGAAGGTGGAGATGGCGTTCGTGCCGCAGAAGAGGAAGAACAGACCCATGAGCATGAAGATGAGGCTTCTTCTCTCGCCGGAGGTGAGCTTCTCTTTCTTTCTTGCTTCTTTTTCTGCCTTTGCGGCTTCCTTTTCAGCCTTGCGTCTTGCCTCTGCGTCGGCGGCCTGGTTCATCTCGCCCTTTATCTTAATGCGGCTGTCGGGCTCCTTGACGAAGAAGAGGATGATGAGCATACCGATTACCATAACGGCGGCGCCGAGCAGGAAAACGTAGGGGAAGGTGTTGAGCTCGTTGAACTCAGGAGACTTCGAGGAGATTCCCGTGGATGCGCAGTAGATAGCGGTGACAATAGTGCCGGCGAACAGGCCGAGCGCGCCGCCGATGCCGCCCATGAGGTTGATGACGGCGTTGCCTTCGGAGCGGATGTCACTGGGGGTCAGGTCGGGCATGAGCGCGACGACGGGAGCTCTCCAGAGCGACATGACGAAGACGAAGAGAATGATGAAGAGCATCGTCAGCGGAAGCGAACCGACTTTTATCGCGACTATCGGGATTATCGCAAAGAGGATAGCCGAGATAGGCGCGCCGAAGATGACGTACGGACGGCGCTTGCCGAAACGGGAATGGGTGTTATCGGAAAGCTTGCCGAAGGTCGGCTGGAAGATGACGCCGAAAATATTATCAAACGTCATGATGATACCGATGAACAGCGGGACAAGCGTTATGCCGCCGGCGGCGGTTGTAACATCCTCGCCGTTTGCCGCGGCGAACTCGGCGAGAGCCGGGAACGCGGCGTTGAGCTTTGCCGACCACGAGGTTATCGTGGCGCTGTTATTGAGCAGGTGGTTGAGTATCTTGGTTATGTAGGGATCGTAGATTGCCCATGCGATAGACGACGCAAGGAAACCGAATCCCGTGAGTATCGTGTGCGGATAGTGCAGCTTGCCGTTGGGCTTAGCACAGAAATACTGCTTCGCTTTTTCCATGTTTGGTTATAACCTCCTTAAATGCCGCGCGGCCGGTTCGTCATATGCGCGATCTTAAACAGTGTAATTGTAACATATCTGTTCTGATTTGCAAATAGTTTTTTAAACTTATTGCATAAAAATATATTTTTATCTATTTATTTCAGGAAGCCGCTGACTATGACCTCTTCAGCTTCCTCTTCTGTCAGTCCAAAAGTCATGAGCTTCAGGAGCTGGTCGTTGTTTATGCGCCCGATAGCCGCCTCGTGGACTATCTGCGCGTCGGCGTCGTTGGCGGTTATCTCCGGAATGGAGCGTATCTTCGCCTTGTCCATGATTATCGAGTCGCACTGGACATGGGCGCGGCACTCCGTGTTGCCTACCGCTCTGGGATAGAACACCTGCTCGGAGTGATCCCTCGCGACGGAGCGGGAGACTATCTGCGCGCTCGAATTTTTGCCGTTTAAGTTCACGGTCATATTTGAACGGGCTTTCTGGCTGCCGTGGGTGAGCAGGCGCTCAGTGATGACTATCTTGGCGTTCGCGTCGAGAGCCGCCTCGGTCTCGCGCAGAGTAGAGTCGACGCCCGCGAGCTGAATCATCTCCATCTCGCAGTAAGAGCCCTCCTCCATGGTGACTTCGGTCACGGGGTTGAGTATTCTCTCGCCTGTGCCCTCGCCTTCGCCGTAGTGCTTCTCGACATATTTTACTTTTGCGTTCTTGCCGATAAAGAAGCGGTGGATGCCGTCGTGCTCGGTCTTTTCGCCGCCGCAGTTGTGTATGCCGCAGCCCGCGACTATCAACACATCCGCGCCCTCGCCGACATAAAAATCGTTATATACCTTGTCGTTTATTCCTGTCTCGGTGATGATAACTGGGATATGCACCTCTTCGCCCTTTGTGAACGGCTTTATATATATGTCTATGCCCGGGTTTCCTTTTTTGGGCTCTATTGTTATATTTTCGCTCGACTGTCTCGCGATGCCCTGACCGTTCTTTCTGATGTTGAACGCGCCCGTCGGCATTGAATCCATATCCGCTATCGTGTGCAGCAGCGACATATCGACTTTTTTGAGCAGATCCGGCATATCATTCACCGTCCTTTCTGTTGAAGTCGCAGCTCTCATCAAGCTCGCCGAGCAGCTGCGGAAGAATCTCTTCCTTTGTGCCGCGCGTGCGAATCTTGCCCTTTTCGACGACTATCATCTCGTCGGCGAGCTGCATTATGCGCTCCTGATGCGAAATTACTATCACTGTTTCATATCTGTTCTTGCACATCGAGCGGAAGCTCTCGACAAGCATTGCGAAGCTCCACAGGTCAATTCCCGCCTCCGGCTCGTCGAATATCGCAAGGTCTACATTTCTCGCCATGAGCGTGGCAATTTCAACACGCTTGACTTCACCGCCCGAGAGCGACGCGTCAACCTCGCGGTTGAGATATTCACGCGAGCAGAGCCCTACGCTCGTCAGATATGCGCAGCAGGCGTCCTCGGGCAGCTCGCTGCCGTGGGCGAGGCTCAGAAGCCTGCGCACCGTGAGCCCTTTGAAACGCGGCGGCTGCTGAAAAGCGTAGCCGATGCCGAGCTTCGCGCGCTCGGTGATGCTCATATGAGTTATATCCGTTCCGTTATAGATTATCTGTCCCGCGGTCGGCTGCTCGATGCCCATAATGAGCTTTGCGAGCGTGGATTTTCCGCCGCCGTTCGGTCCTGTTATGACAACGAACTTGCCGTCGTCAAATGTGAGGCTGATATCGTCGATTATCTCAAGCTCGTCGTCCGCACTGCCGACCGAGAAGGAGACATTTTTCAGTTCAAGCATATTCTGCTTCCTTTCGCTTATTTATATGCAGGTTGATTATACAGATTTTTTATTGATATGACAAGATATTTTGCGCCGATATTTGCATATGATGCGCCGGTAATTTAAGCTTTGGCGTTATTTTATGAGTTTTTTGTAAACAAAGTCTGATTTTATTTGAATTTTTATAAGAAAGCTGATAGAATGAAGAGGTAATGCTACCGGACAAGGAGGTATCGGTTTGTCAGATAAAGAAAACCTGCAGCCGCTCGAAGAGAACGAGGCTGCCGAAAAGGAAGAAAAAAACTTTGAGTATGACAGAACGCTTTGCAGCCTTTGCCAGAAGAAGGCGCGCGAAGAGGGCAGCTATTACTGCGAGGACTGCCGTACCAAGATGATGAAGACGAAGATAAAGGGCGGTTCCGTAGTTGCCGCGGTGCTCTGCGTGATAGTTTCGCTGTTCGCGCTGATGCTCCTGGGCGCAAACGCCACGCAGATGGTCGGTCTGCTTGAGGCGGACTCCCTCTTGAACCAGGGCTATGTCAACGCCGCGCTCAACAAGGTGTCCCAGGCGAGCGAGGCAAACGCCTCTCTCAACGGCAGCGACTTTATCTCGAATCTGTCGAAGACCCTCGGCAATCAGACGATATTCACCCTCGGCTACGGCGAGACCGCGATGACCGCGAAGATCTATGCAAAAGGCTACACCGAGATAGACGCGGGCGGATATGTTGTGAACACTCTCGGCGAGGACGCAGTGAAATCCGACCTGAGGCTGCTCGGTATGCGCAAGTTCGTCAAGGCATACAACGGCTACAACACCACGCAGGAGCAGGCATATTCGATTCTCCAGAACTATGCCAACGCCGAAGCGAAGGATATCCCCTACGACGATCTTATCAAGAAGCTTGACGCTCTCAAGGGTCAGGACGGAATTGAGGATCAGTATATCGAATACTACAAGTGCTATATCGCGATGATGGCGGACAAGAGCATCGACACCCAGCTCGAGTTCCTCCTGAAGATGGAAAAGGAATATCCTGCGGGTCTCATGATCTACGGTCCGACAATTGCGGATTACTACTATCGCTCGGGCGACTATGCGAAGTCCGTTGAATACGCCGACAAGATGATTGCAAAGAACCGCAACTATTACTCCGCCTATGAGCAGAAGGTCATGGCTCTGCTCGCACAGGGCGACGCCGACGGCGCCGAGAAGGTCTGCGACCTGCTCGACACTGCCGAAAATGCGGCAGGAGTCGCAAGCGGCGATTACACTTCGTACAGCCTGCGCGCCAACCTCTATTGGTACACCGGCAAATACGACGCGGCGATAAAGATATGCGAAGATGGCATCGAGGCATCCGGCGGCGATTCGGATATCTACCGCAACGAGGCTATCGCCTATATGCTCAAGGGCGACTACGCAAAGGCTAACGAGTGCGGAAAGAACGCATATCAGTTCTCCATGAACTACGGCGACCTGACGCTCGATATAATCAACACCGCGGCTCTTGCAGCGGGACTTGCAAAGGACGATGATACCTACAAGACGCTTCAGGATTATCTCAAGACCTACAACTACGAGATAAGCACGGTCGTCACGGACTGCCTTGCAGGCAAAAAGACCGTCGAACAGGTCTTCATCACTGACGGAGGTGTCATCTCATGATTTCAACTGTTATCTATTTCATCGGCAAGGTGCTCACCTTCCCCGGCGCATATATAAAGGCTTTTTTTGAGCATCTTATCGCAAGAGCATTCAGTATCCCTGTTGAGGATACGAAGTATCTCAGATTCACCGACGGCTGCGGCCATGTCGAGCATGACGCGATCGGCAGCAAGGCGAAGATATTCTTCTATTGCCTCCTGCCCGGTCTGTTCACTGCGATAATCGGCACGCCCATGCTCTATATGGGCTTTGCGGGTCTGTTCTTCTTCAAGATCCCCGCCGATTCGAGCACGATGCTCATGTTTATTGTCTATTGCATCCTGTTCTATCTCGGCTTCTCGCTGTGCGCGAACCAGTATCCGCTCATGGAGGATGCAATCGGTCTGTGGCACGCGCTCTACGGCAAGGACGGAGCGAACCTGTTCGTGAAGATTGTTCTCTTCATCCCGACCGTTCTTATTATAGCGGGCGCGTTCCTCGAGAGATATGCATTGAATATTCTTCTCATGGCAGGCACTGTTGCCTTCGCCGCACTGACAGCATAACAAAATAAATAAGCTGCCTCCGCACAGGTCATTCTCTGCGGGGGCGCTTTGCAATCGGAGAAACTTTTATGGAATATAATTTCAAACTTTGCGTCATTTGCACGGGCGATTCGGGCGCGGCGGAAAATCTCGCCTACTCGCTCATAACCTGCGGCGGCGTGCGCCTTGTAATCTGCGCAGAAAATGCAGATGTCAAAAAATTTCCGACGGCGGCGGAAAACAGCAGGATAGACTTTGCGCCCTGTTCAATCGAGGATATCAATTCCGTCCTCGCTTCGCCCGATGCCCCGCTCGTCATGTTCGCAGATGCCGGGACTACTTTTGCGCCCGGATTTGTCGAGCTGTTCGAAGATAAGGCGGTCGTTTTTAACGCTGCTGCCGAAGAGAAAAATTCGCCGCGCAAGCTCTATCGCGACGGATTCTCAGTCCACGAGGCATTCTCGCCCGCAGTCGGCGTGAATTTTGTCATGCGCTCGGAAGTTGTAAGTGAGCACGGAATAAAGCTTTCATCCGCAAGCCCGGCGGGCTTCGCCGCGTTTGCCGCGCAGTATGCCGTATATGATAGTTTCGAGTCCATACACGAAGTGCTTCTCTACGGCACGAAGCCGATAGATTGGAACGCCGAAAGCTTTGATATCATTGCAAAGAGTGTTTCAATCAGAGGCGGGCTCTCCGCTCTGACGCTTCTGCTCTCGGCTTACTGCGGGCTTGACAAGACAGGAAAAGAAACCGAATTCGATGCGTTTTCGACTGCGGTAAAGCCGTTCTTTGAGAACGAAGCTTACAGTGCATATACCCTCGCGGCTTTCGGCATTGATTCTGCTCTGTTAAAAGAGGGCTGCCGCGCCGGAGAGTTCGTCTCGGCGGGCACGAACGCCATGTACAAAGAAGTGACTCTGCCTATCCTCGCCGACGATGTTGTGCGCGATTTTTACGGCGGCAAGCTCAGCTTCGGTACTCTGCGCCGCTGCATCGCCGCGTGGCTCTATTTCAAGCTCTACCGCATGGGCGGAGCGGCAAAGAAGCTCGGCTGCAAAGTCTGCTCAAAACTCGCCGGGGGTGACCTGAATGTCTGATTTTCCATTCAGAGCCACAATACTCATCCCCGTCTACAATGTCGAAAAATATCTCGACGGCTGCATAAACTCGCTCAAAGAGCAGACTGAGCCGTTCGGGAATATGGAGATACTCCTGATAAACGACGGAAGCCGGGACGGCAGCGCGGATATCTGCCGCCGCTGGGCTGACGAATATGAGAATATCCATTTCTACTCAAAAGAGAACGAGGGACTTTCAAAAACAAGAAACTTCGGTCTGCGCCATGCGCAGGGCAAGTATATCTTCTTCCTCGACTCCGATGACACTTTAGCGCCCGATACGGTCAAGAGCGTTGTCGACTATTTCGATACGGTCTATAATGAAGTGGATTTAGTAACATATCGCATCACGCAGTATTTCAAAAATGCGCCGCCGGTCTATCATTTCAGATACCGCACGCTGACCCACACGGGCGTGTACGATTTAGACGACCCCAAAAACAGATTCATCACGCAAACGAATGTAAATATCTGCGTCAAGAATAATAAAAATAACGGCATTTTCTTCGACGAGTCGCCGGCTTTCAGGCACGAGGACGAGAAATACTGCTGCGATATCCTGCGCCGCAAGATGAAAATAGGCTTTTGCCAAAAGGGCGAATACAGATATAATCGTGGCAACGAGAACAGCATTGTTTCAACCGTTTTCTCGCCCTATTATATATTTGAAACCTCCATGGCTTTCTACGAGGAATTGTTCAACTCGTTCGGCGGCAGGGTTCCGCCGTATTTCCAGGGCATAGTTTTCAATGACCTGCGCTGGAAGCTCAAGGAGGACAAGCTCCTGCCCTATCACTATTCGCCCGAGGAGTTCGCGCGTGCGAACAGGCGCATCGATGCGCTGCTCAAACAAATGGACGAGGACACTATAATATTGCACCCGTCCGTCAATGAATATCATATCCACTACTGGCTCTCGCGCAAGCCGAATTGCCATCCGACGGTAATAGCAGATGACGGCAAGCTCAGCATTGCGGCGGACGGAAGAAAGATTTTTTCGGCGTCCTCGTTCCCGCTGATGATGAGAAAAATATTCGTCGAAAACGGAAAAGCGAGACTGCTCTCGTTCATAAAATCCCCCGTGTTCTCGCATCTCGGGCGCGGCGAGTGGAAAGTAATAGCTTCTGTAGACGGCGAAAAACGCGAGCTCGAAACTTTCACCTCCGTTTTCAGCGCGCAGGATTCAGCAGTCAATGTTGTCGATTTCCCTGCGTTCTTCTGCGAATTTCCCGCAGACGGCAGGCACGAAACAAAGTTCTTTATAAGCATACGCGGCAAAGAATATCCGACGAATCTTCTCGCCGAGCCGACCGCCGTGTTCAGCCGTAAAATACGCATGTATGTCCGAAACGGCGTGATGTTCACTCTGAATGGCAGGACACTCGTCAGCAGAAGCGTTGACGAAAATGAGAAGTACCGTGCCGAGCGCGAGCAGAGCAAGAATTTCAATGGCAATGTCAAAAAGCTGCGCAATGCCGCCATTGAATACCGCAGAGCGCACAAAGTCGAGCTCTACTATGACCTTCACACGGTAGATTTCGACAACGGCTATTACCAGTTCAAGAATGACATAAAGCACAGCGACGGCGTTGAACGCTACTATATCTACAGCCGCGAATACAAGAATATCAACGAGCTGTTCACAAAAGATGAACAGGAGCATCTCGTGAAATTCGGCTCGGAGAAGCACAAACTGCTCTATCTCTCGGCGCGAGTGATATTCACGGCGTTCTACGGCGTGACCCCCGTTTCGCCGTTCGGCTCGGCGGCGGGCGAAGTGCCCTATGCCGATCTGCTTGATTTCAAGACCGTCTATCTCCAGCACGGAGTGCTCCACGCCTCCCTGCGTTCGCAGAACTCGGTCGAACGCTGCCGCGCGGATAAAATCGTCATTTCCGCTCCGTTTGAAAAGCAGAATTACATGACGAACTATCACTACCCGGAGGACAATCTCATCCCCACGGGCATGGCGCGTTACGACCATATCGACAGAAATAAAAAGGCGAAAAACAGGATTCTTTTTGCCCCGTCGTGGCGCAAATATCTGACCCAGGAGATAAATTCCTCAAAGTGGGAGCTGATAGACTCAAAGCTCAAAAGCTCCGACTATTTCAGGAATTTCTCACGTTTTCTTGAGAGTGAGGAGCTGCATGAACTGCTCGAAAAGACGGACACCTATCTTGATGTCAAGCTCCACCCGATAATCGCGGACGCCGAAGGGCTTTTTGATATCAAGAGCCCGCGCGTCGTCATGGCGGGCGCGCATGTTGACATTGAGGACTACAAGATGTTCATAACGGACTTCTCGTCTTTCGTGTTCGACTTCGCTTATCTCTGCCGCCCGGTGCTCTATTTTGTGCCGGACTACGGACAGTTCAAGGCGGGCATGAACCACTACCGCGAGCTGGATTTACCGTTTGAAAAGGCATTCGGTCCGCTCGTCCTCGACCCGGACGGCGCGGTGGAGAAAATAAAAAAAGCCGCGGAAAACGGCTTTGATCCGGAACCAATATATGCCGAGCGCATGAAGAACTTTTATTATCCTCTTGAAAATTGTGCTGAGGCATTATATAATGAAGTGAGCTCGTGGGATTATCTGTAAGAGGGGAATGATCGAGAATGGATAAGCTTATCAGTGTTGTGATACCTGTTTATAACAGAGAGACGACACTGCGCAAATGCGTTGACAGCATTCTTGCACAGACATACGAAAATATTGAGGTCATCCTTGTCAATGACGGCTCTACCGACCGTTCGGAGGATATCTGCCGCAGCTATGAGCAAGCCGATTCAAGGGTCTCCGTCATCAGCAAGGCAAACGGAGGCCTTTCCTCGGCACGCAATGCCGGAATAGACGGAAGTCACGGCGAGTATTTGTTTTTTGTTGACAGTGATGATTGGATAGACAGCGATACTTTGGAAGTGCTGTTGAAAACCGCTCTGCGAAAAGATACGGATGTCACAGGCTGCTGCACCTATTTTAACTATCCGAACGGCACGGAAAAAAGCAGAGCTTCTGCGCAGATTGATATCTGCGACACGCGCTCTCTGATAAAATGGATGCTTGAGGGCGGCATCGATGCCAACGCCGCGTGTGGCAAGCTGTTCAAAAAAAGTCTTTTTGAAAATTTGAGATTTGACGAGAGCTGCGATTTCTGCGAGGACGATGAGTTCAGTTTTCGTATGGCGAGGAAGGCAAAAGGCTATGTCCGCATAGCCGATGCGAAATATCACTATTTCCAGAATTTCAACGGGATGGTACTGTCAGGCTCGTATGTTTCCGAAGCGCCTATAAATGTCATGTCAAAGATAGAATCCGACCCGATAGTGGCGGGTGACCCGGAGCTTTCAAGGCTTGCGCACAAAAAGAAGATAGCGGCTCTGCATACGCTGTATGTAAAATATATGCGCGCAGGAGACAGGCGCAACGCCGCGTGCATCGCTCATATGATGCGTGAGCTGGTATCAAAGCACGGCTACTGCGGAATATCAAAGCAGATGCAGGCGCGTGTCATGCTCATGCGTGCATACCCGCTCGCGAGATTCGTCGAGCTTTCCTCGATATGGCTCAGAGGCAAGAAATACAGCAAAAAATCTGCATAAAAGGCAACCGGACGCAGCAAAAATACTGCGTCCGATTTTTATTTAATTTTTATCTTGCGGCAGTCCGCTTATTTTATATACCCGATAATAAAATGCGAACTCTTCTTGACGAAGTCGTCGAATCCGGACAGCTCGCGCGGATCGGGGCGGCTGTTACTGTAGTTATACACTCTGACGCCGCCGTTTTCCATGCTCTCGACCGCCACAGTGTGCAGCGACGACAGAAGCGGGCGCTTCGTCCAGAACGAGATTATTGCCGAGCCGGCTTTTGGAAATTCGCGCTTGAATCGCTCATAGTCCGTTATGCCGTGCTCGGACATACCGCGCTTTTGGAAATAGTGCCTGAGCATATACGGATTCGAGCCGAACAGTCCCATAAGCACCGAGCCTTTGGGGTATATCTCGAGCGCAAGATCCGCCATGTTCGTTTTCACGCCGTGCAGGCGCATATAGTTATAGACCGCGATTATCTCACAGCCGTTATACGACATCGGAAAAAGCCCGTAACGAAGCCGGCTGACCATGCCGAGCGCCTGACCGTTTATGAATCTGTCGGGCATCGGCATATTTTTATTGAATTTATAGTTCGGCTTTTCAAGCATAATCAGGCCTCCGTCATAAGACGCGACGCATCGGGCTTGGATATCCACATATCCTCCCACTTCTGCCCGGCGATGACCTCGAGGCGCTTCTTCTCTTCATCGTCGATGTCAATTTCGCCCTGCTCGTGCTTTTGCTTGATGAGAGCTTTTATCTGCTCATGGTCGCGCTTTGTCATGGTGTAGCGCCAGACGGTGATGAGGGTTATTATCGCGAATATTGTCGGCAGGATTGAGAAGTTCAGGCGCAGTCCCCAGATAGTGCGCGCGGGCTGCATTGACGGCGCGGTTATCTTCGGGTTATAGCCGAACGCATCTATAGACGCGCCGACGATATACGCCATGAAGCTGTTTATCATCTTGCGGAACAGCGTATAGAAAGTTGATATCGTGCCCTCGCGGCGCTCGCCCGTTATCATCTCGTCAACATCGATGACGTCGGGCTGGATATTGACAATGAAGAAATCGGGGCCTGAGAAGCCGAAGTTGTAGCATATCGAAGATATGACGATAATTATCGTTGAAATAATCGACGGCGTGTTCGGCGTTATAAATGAAGTAATAAACAGACCGACAACCATAAGCGGACCGAGAATTTTTCCGCACGACTGCTTGCCGAACTTCTTGATGAGCATATAGTTTATGGGCGTGCCCATGAATTCAGAGATGCCCGAGACTATAGTCATAGATATGAACAGGCTGTATTTATCGGCGACGCTGACCATGAAATACTGGTCGGTGATGCTGTAGAATCCGCGGCACATCATAAAGCACAGGCTTATAAGAAAATACTGCCTGAACGCGCGGTTTTTGAAAACCTTTACATACTGGCTGACGATGAATTTTATGTTTATCGGCATCTTCGGCATATCCTTCGAGGACGGCTCGCTCGTATGGAAATAGCAATAGACGAGCGGCCACGCGAAGAACACGGCGAGGATAAAACCGATGAGCATATATTTGTTCGTATCCGCGTGCGTGGGATTCGGCAGACTGCCGAGCGCCGTTCCGACATCGAACTCGCTCAATATGAGCGCGGTGAGTATAAACGAAGTCACTTGGCCGACGGAGTTCATCAGATACTCAATAAATAAGAACTGCGTTCGCTGGAAATAATTCGGCGCGACCATCGGCAGCATCGAAGTGTGCGGCACGCTCGCTATGGTGAACGCAGTGCTGTAGAGCAGCGTTCCCGCGATGTACCAGAGCATTATATTGCGCGTGTTGCCGGTGTCCGATATTCCGAATGAAGTCCACTTCATGATATAAGCTATCATGAACGGGATGACCGCTATTAGCAGATATCTCCTGTGGCGTCCTGACTTTGCGCGGGTGTGGTCGCTGATAATACCCATTATCGGGTCGGTTATTGCGTCCCACATTCCGCCGATGAGCGAAATGAAACCCGCCTGCTTGGTGCTCAGCCCCTCGACATAGGTCAGATACTGCTGATGATACATGCTGATCGGATAGCCCGCTCCGCCGAGCATGATGTTTCCCGAGGTATAACCCACGGCAGGCTTGAGGGTATCTTTCAAATCACCCTCGATTCCCGCAATGTCTTTGAACCATTCGGAAAAAGTTCTTCTTTCTTTTTTCATTGTTGTCTCCCCTTTCGGCCATATAAGGGAATCGCGATATAACAACAGCCGCAGCTGAAAGTTACTTGAAAAGCTTCGTATGCCTGAGTGCCGAATAGAGCGGCAGTCCGAGCACGAGGCAGACTGCGAGTTCGCCCGCTCCGACTTCCAGAGCGGATATTGCAAACGCGGTGAGTTTTCCGCCCTCGACCGGGGTCAGCATCACTATCTCAAGTCCGACTATGACGGCGTTGAATATAACCGGCATAAGCGACGAGAGCACCGGGAGTTTTTTTATCTGCACATTTCTGAGCATACGCCCGGTCACTGCACCGAGAAGAGTCGCCGCCGAGCCGAAGAGCACATCCCATATGCCCATCGGGCTCGAAATATTGCCTATGATACAGCCTATCGTCAGCCCCGGTATCGCAGCGGGGGTGAGAGTCGAGAGCACGGTCAGGGCTTCGGAGAGCCTGAACTGCACCGGGCCGTAAGCGAGTGAGAATGCGGCGCTGAGATATGTCGCCGCCGCATAGAGCGCAGCAATGACCGCGCTCTCCGTCAGGAATCGGACGGAAAGTTTTTTGTTTTTCATTTTTCTGCTCCTTTTTGCTGCCATGCAGCGCCTTTAGTTTTGTTCAGCATCGGGCACAATGCCTGTCGGGAAGGTCTCGAACCGACGATTAATTTATATCAAAGATATTCGGCGAGGTCTTTCATGCTGTCGACCACGACGCTCGCTTTAATATCCGAATTTTCGTATTCCTCTCTCGTAGTCACGCCGCTGAGCACAAGCACGCTCGGTATGCCATGGCTGGCGCCTATCGCGATATCCGTCGCCAGGCGGTCGCCGATAAAAGCAATCTCATCGCGCGAGCAGGAGAGCATATGGGTTATATAATCTACAGTTGCGGTCATGGGCTTGCCCATAACAAGCGGGCGTTTGCCTGTCGATGCGGCGAAAAGCTCGATCATCGAGCCCGTATCGGGCATGAAGCCGTCCGCAGTCGGGCAGTTGAGATCGGGGTGGGTCGCTATATACTCCGCGCCGTTTGCGATATACTTCGCAGCGTCCCAAAGCTTCTGATAGGTCAGCGTAGTATCAAAGCCGAGCACGACTATATCGGGGTCTTTTTCGACAAGGTTGATGCCGGCAGCTTCAAAGTCGCCGGTCAGTCGCTCGTTGCCGAGAAGATAGACGCTCTTGCCGGGGCGGTGTCGCTTGAGGAAGTCTATAGTGACATGGGACGAGATTATGACGCGCTTTTCATCAACGGGAAAGCCCATCTTCGCGAGCTTATTCCTGCACGAGGCGACATTGTTCGACGAGTTGTTCGTGAAGAAATAGAAGTCTCTCCCGCTCTCGCGGACTTTTTTCAAAAATCCGTCTGCGCCGGGAATGATGTTTCCGTCGAGATAGAATGTTCCGTCCATGTCGACAATGAAATATTTTGTCTTTTCAAAGATGCTTTTTTCTGCCAAGGTTTCCACACACTTTCTCTCAAAGTCCTGTTTTCGGGACATAATATTTATAATTATATCATAGTACACCCGTGTTTTACAATATGTCTTTTTCGGCTGTCACAAGCCGTTTTCCGACATAACATAAAAAAGTGTGGCTTATTACTTTATAAAAATTTGACTTTTCTTTAAAATTTCAGTAAAAGTTTTATATTTACTATAGACTTTTTTCTTCAGATATTTTAAAATTATATTGTATAATGCGTCGGCTCAAAGCCGATGGGGACGGAGGATAAAGATATGCCAAACCAGAATCTCGAATTTGGAAACAGGCTCAAGACATTCAGAACGCTCAACGGTTTGACTCAGGGGGAAGTCGCCGAGGTGCTCAACCTCGACCGTTCGACCTACACCTACTACGAAAAAGGCCGCGTGCCGAATCTCGACACGCTCAACAAGCTCTCGAAAATTTTCAACGTATCCGTTGCTGAGCTTATCGGCGAACGCGACGACGGCGCGCTTGATGTTATCAAAAACGCAAGCCGCGAGCTCCACGTTGAGAGCATCTTTTTAAGACCCGATGAAAAACAGCTGATACTCAACCTTCGCCTTTGCTCCCCTGTGGAGAGGCAGAAAATTTTTGACAAGGTCAATCAGTATATCGAAAGAAAATCCAAATAAGGACATTTGATGGACAAACTCAAGCTCGAAAACCTCGGCTCGGGCATAACCGCAGTCATTTCGAAGGAACACGGATTCGGGACGGACGCTCTTCTGCTCGCCGACTTCGCGGCAGTGAAAGAATCCAACCGCTGCTGCGACATGGGCAGCGGCTGCGGGATAATCCCATTGCTGTGGCTCAAAAAGAATATGAGCAGACCCGTTGCCGCCATTGAAATAAGCGAGCAGGGATGCGAACAGATGTACAAGGCTGCCGGGATAAATTCTCTCGGCGGCCATCTTGAGGTATATAACAAAGATTTACGAAATGTGCGCGAATTTCTTCCCGCGGGTGAATTTGATGTTGTGACAATGAATCCGCCCTACAAAGCCGAGGGCGCGGGAATAGTCAGCGCGGATGAAACGGCGGCGCGGGCGCGGCACGGGCTGTGCTGCTCGCTCGATGATATGTGCGAAGCCGCCGCGTGGCTTTTAAAATTCGGCGGCAGGCTCTGCGTGTGTCTGCGCCCGGAGCGGCTCTGCGAGCTGATGTGCAAAATGAGCGCCGCAGGCATTGAGCCTAAAAGACTCAGAACCGTTTCAAAGCGCGACGGATGCGCCCCGTGGCTCGTTCTCGTCGAGGGAAAGCGCGGCGGGAAGCCGGGCATGACGGTCGAGCCCCAGCTCAATATATATGACGGGGACGAATATTCGGAATACATGAAAACGCTCTACTCGGACTACGAGCACGAGCGTGAAAATAACGACCCTGAAAGGAACAAGACTGATAAATGAGCGCTGTACTTTATGTTGTCGGCACGCCGATAGGCAATCTGGGCGACCTCTCTCCCCGCGCGATAGATGCGTTTGAAAACTGCGATTTCATCGCCGCGGAGGACACCAGAGTGACGCTGAAGCTTCTCAACTCGTTCGGGATAAAGAAGCCGATGATAAGCTATCACGAGCACAACAGATTCGAGATGAGCCCGAGAATAGTCGCGCGGCTGATGAACGGCGAGAGCTGCGTGCTCGTCACGGACGCCGGTATGCCTGCGATATCCGACCCCGGCGAAGATTTGGTGCGCATGTGCCACGAGCACGGGATAAAAGTCGAATCCGTGCCAGGACCGACCGCATTCGCAACGGCGATGGCAATATCCGGCATGCCCTCCGGAAGATTCACTTTTGAGGGTTTTCTGAGCGTCAACAAGGCGAGCCGCACCGAGCACATACAGAGCATAGTTAAAGAGCCGCGCACGATGATATTCTACGAAGCTCCGCACAAGATAGGCGCAACGCTCCGCGACCTCGCCGCCGCACTCGGCGACAGGGAAATTGCAATCGTCCGCGAGATAACCAAAATTCACGAAGAGGTTATCCGCACGACGCTCTGCGCCGCCGCCGAGAAATATGCGGACGGCGGACTCAAGGGCGAGATAGTGCTCATCATCGCGGGCGCAAAGCCCGAGGAAAAAGAGCAGATGGCCGTCGAGCAGGCAGTCGAAGAAGCGAAAAAATTCATAGCATCAGGCGACTCCGCCTCGGAGGCCGCGAAGAAGGCGGCGAAGCTCAGCGGGCACAAGAAGGGCGACATATATAAACTTTTGCAGGGAGAGAAAGACAATGGCTGACGCACTCAGACAATACTGGTATCTTGGAATCGCGCTCATAGCGGCTGTTATTTTGACTCTCTGGGTAATCAAAAAGGCGGCGCAGGCATCGAGCCGGGCGCACGCAGAACGCGAGGCGCAGATGAAAAAGCTCGAATACGAATCGGGCGTGCTCAAAGAGTTCTCCGAGCTCAGCGAAGAGAAGCTCCGCAATGCCGACAGCAAGCGCGCTTTCGACGGCGTGGCGATGAACATACAGCGATATCTCGAAAAGCAGAGCAACATGAACGCGGCGTTCTCGGCACTCTCCGACAGTCAGAAGCAGATATACGCGCTTTATTATCTCATAGACGATTCTAAGAAAGGGCTCAGCGAGTTTTTCAAATGCAACTCCGCTCCCCTGACCCCGGCGGCGCGCGAGGCGGTCGATTCGCTGTTCCCCGCAGACGCCGCAAAGGCTTTTGACAGCGAGTACCGCGCATATGACCCCGACGACGAGGACACTTCGCTCATCCCCGCAGAGATAGAGAAGAACGACGTCGAATATGCTGAGGCGATGCAGGATTTTGATTTTTATAAAACGGCGTTCGAAATGATAATCGAAAATCTTAAAGACTTTTGCTGATTTACGACTTATTTTTACCCTCATGTAAAGTATAATAGTTTTGTGATGTCCGCGACGCGGATAATAATTATATTATAAACACAGGAGGAAACAGCATGGAATTCAAAGGCAGCAGAACTCAGGCAAATCTCATGGCGGCTTTCGCCGGAGAATCACAGGCACGGAACAAATACACATACTATGCATCAAAGGCGAAGAAGGACGGCTACGAGCAGATAGCCGCGATTTTCACCGAGACTGCGGACAACGAAAAGGAGCACGCGAAGATCTGGTTCAAGGAGCTGCACGACGGCGCAGTGCCCTCGACCATAGACAATCTGCGCGATGCGGCGGCAGGCGAAAACTACGAGTGGACCGAGATGTACAAAGAGTTCGCCGAGGTCGCCCGCGAAGAGGGATTCGACCGCATAGCTTCGCTCTTTGAGATGGTCGGCAAGATCGAGAAAGAGCACGAGGAGCGTTACAACACACTGCTCAAAAATCTCGAAGAGGGCATCGTCTTTGAACGCAGCGAAGAGGTCGTATGGGTCTGCCGCAACTGCGGACACATCCATGTCGGCAAATCCGCGCCGAAAGTATGCCCCACCTGCGCCCACCCGCAGTCGTATTTTGAAATCAAGAAGACAAATTATTGATAGTTCAGCGAAGCTCTGTCCGTTATCAAACGGGCAGAGTTTTTTATTTTTTGTCCGTTCAGAGCGGTCGAAATTAATAATACAAAAATTATAGGCTTTATTTGGTCATTTCTTACAAAAAATTTACATCAAATACTATGGCCGCTTGAATAAAGTAGTCAAAAACCGCTTGAAAAAATCTATAATCGAGTGTATAATTTATTTAATAATACATCTTTTGAGGAAAGTGAGAATCTTAAATGCTTAATGAGAATATCCCGATGTACCTTTTCCATCAGGGTACAAACGCAAAAGCATATGAGTATCTCGGCTCACACCGCGACGAAGAGGATGAGAATTTTACCTATTTTCGCGTATGGGCTCCGCACGCCGTCGCCGTTTTTGTCGTCTGCGACAGAAACAGCTGGATGGGAGAGGGCTTTGAGCTCAGCCGCATAAACGAACAGGGTCTCTGGGAGGGACACTTCGAGGGCTTCAAGGAATTTGACGCCTACAAGTATCTCATCATCGCGCAGGACGGCCGCAAGCTGATGAAATGCGACCCCTACGCATTCCACGCCGAGACGCGCCCCGGCACCGCCTCGAAGATATATGAGCTCGGCTCATTCGAGTGGACGGACGGCGCATGGATGAAAAAACGCCGCAGGAAGAATATATATGCCTCCCCGATGAATATATATGAGCTGCACGTCGGTTCGTGGCAGCGATATGCCGACGGCAACACGCTCTCTTACCGCGAGCTCGCGGACAGGCTCGTGCCCTATGTTGTCGACATGGGCTACACGCACGTGGAGCTGCTGCCGATAATGGAGCACCCGTTCGACGGCTCGTGGGGATATCAGGTCACCGGATACTTTGCGCCGACCTCACGCTACGGCACGCCGGACGACTTCATGTATTTTGTTAATAAATGCCACGAAAACGGCATAGGAGTTATATTGGACTGGGTCCCGGCGCATTTTCCGAAAGACGAATTCGGTCTCTACGAATTTGACGGCGAGGCATGCTACGAATACGCCGACCCGAACAAAGGCGAACACAAGCAATGGGGCACGCGAGTTTTTGACTACGGCAGGACGGAAGTGCAGAGCTTCCTGATGTCGAGCGCGCTGTTCTGGCTCGAGGTCTACCACATTGACGGACTGAGGGTCGACGCCGTTGCGTCCATGCTCTATCTCGACTACGGGCGCGAGGACGGCGAATGGAGTCCGAACACCTACGGCGGACGAGAGAATCTCGAAGCCGTGGCATTTATAAAAAAGCTCAACGAGACTATATTCGGAGAGCACGGCGACATCATGATGATAGCCGAGGAGAGCACCTCCTGGCCGATGGTGTCGAAGCCCGTCTATCTCGGCGGTCTCGGCTTCAACTTCAAATGGAACATGGGCTGGATGAACGACTGCCTGCGCTATTTCTCGCTCGACGGTCTGTTCAGGAAGTTCAATCACGACTGCCTGACCTTCTCGTTCTTCTATGCTTTTTCCGAGAATTTCGTGCTGCCTATCTCGCACGACGAGGTGGTTCACGGCAAATGCTCGCTGATAAGCAAGATGCCCGGTACATACGAAGAGAAGTTTGCGGGAGTCCGCTCGTTCCTTGCGTATATGATGGCGCACCCGGGCAAGAAGCTGCTCTTCATGGGTCAGGAGTTCGGTCAGTTCATCGAGTGGAACTACAAGCAGGAGCTCGACTGGCTGCTGCTCGACTACGATATGCACAGAAAGCTCAAGGAGTTTTCGCGCACGCTCAACCGCTTCTATAAGCGCAACCCCGCGATGTGGGAGATCGACTACAGCTGGAAGGGCTTCAGCTGGATATCCAGCGACGACAGCGCAAATTCCGTCATCGCCTTCCGCCGTATGGACAAAAAGGGCGACGAGCTGATAGCCGTCTGCAACTTCACCCCCGTCACGCGCGAAAACTACCGCATCGGAGTGCCGGACAAGGGCACTTACCGCATAGTCCTCAACACGGACAGCGTCGAGTTCGGCGGCAGCGGAACAAAGATGCAGAAAACCTACACGTCAAAACCGATCCCGATGCACTCGTTCGGGCAGAGCATCTCGCTCACGCTTCCGGGTCTGTCGGTCGTTTATCTGAAAAAACAAGGCAAGAAAGCTGATAACAAGGAGGAATAAACATGGCCAGAAAAACAGAATGTATCGCTATGCTGCTCGCAGGCGGTCAGGGCAGCAGGCTCGGTATTCTGACCAAGAACATGGCAAAACCCGCCGTTCCCTACGGCGGCAAGTACAGGATAATCGATTTTCCGCTGTCGAACTGCGTCAACTCCGGCATATACACCGTCGGCGTGCTCACGCAGTATCAGCCGCTTGAGCTCAACGACTATATCGGCAACGGTCAGCCGTGGGATCTCGACAGAGAGAACGGCGGCGTGCATATCCTCTCCCCCTATCAGCAGATAGAGGGCACCGAGTGGTACAAGAACACCGCGAACGCCATATATCAGAACATCAACTTCATCGACCGCTATTCGCCCGAATATGTTCTTATTCTCTCCGGCGACCACATCTACAAGATGGACTACTCCAAGATGCTCGCCTATCACAAAGAGAAGAACGCCGACTGCACTATAGCTTCCCTCGAAGTTCCGTGGGAGGAGGCTTCGCGCTTCGGTCTGATGTTCGTCAACGAGGACGGCTCGATATCCGAGTTTGAAGAGAAGCCGAAGCATCCGCGCAGCAACAAGGCTTCCATGGGCGTATACATATTCACCTGGAGCAAGCTTCGCCGCTATCTGCTCGAGGACGAGGCGAACCCCGCCTCCGGCAACGACTTCGGCCACGATCTTATACCCGCGATGCACGAAGCGGGCGAGCGTCTTTTTGCCTATCAGTTCGACGGCTACTGGAAGGATGTCGGCACGATAGACAGCCTCTGGGAGGCAAACCTTGACCTGCTCAACCCCAAGGTCGATCTCGACCTGAGCGACCCGTCGTGGAAGATATATTCCCGCACCCCGACCGCCCCGCCGCACTATGTCTCACCCGACGCAACGGTTCAGAACTCCATGGTGACCGAGGGCTGCGAGATTTCCGGCGATGTTGACTTCTCCGTTATCTTCGCGGATGTCACGATAGAAAAGGGCGCGGTAATAAGAGACTCGATAATCATGCCCGGCACGGTTATTAAATCCGGCGCGGTGGTTCAATATGCAATTGTCGCGGAGAACGCGGTGATTGAAGAGAACGCCGTTGTCGGTGAGCGTCCCGAGGCTATGGAAGATCTCGACAAATGGGGCGTCGCCGTTATCGGCAAGGGCGTCACGGTCAAAAAGGGCATGAAGATTGAGCCCAAGGCCATGTATGACGGAGAAAAGGAGGACATTCGCAAATGAGAGCCAACAATGTTCTCGGCATAATCTATGCCAGCACCTATGACCAGTCGCTTCCCGAGCTTACAAATATGCGCACGATGGGCTCCGTCCCGTTCGGCGGAAGATACAGGCTCATAGATTTCCCGCTTTCAAATATGGTCAACTCCGGCATCTCCAAGGTCGGCGTTATAACCAAGAGCAACTACCGCTCGCTGATGGATCACCTCGGCACAGGCAAGCCGTGGGATCTTTCCCGCAAGCGCGAGGGTATGTTCATTCTGCCGCCGTTCAACTCCGCAGAGGATTCCGGCGGACTGTTTGCAAACAGAATTGACGCGCTTATCGGCTGTACGTCGTTCATATCGAGCTCGACTAACGAATATGTCCTGCTCTGCGACTGCAACACGATTTGCAATATTGATCTCAACCTGCTCTTTGACGCGCACGAGCAGAGCGGTGCGGATATCACCGCGGCATACTGCCACGGCACCGTTCCCGCGCTGAGCAACACAATGACATTCGACCTCGACTCTGACGGACGCATAAAAGAAATCGCAATTTCTTCGACCGGCGGCGCGGAGGGCAACTATTCGCTCAACGTGTTCCTGCTCAAGAAGTCACTGCTCGAGAGACTTATCTCCCAGGCGGCGAGTATGCACTACACAGACTTTGAGCGCGACCTTATTCAGGCGAATGTCGGCGCGCTGAAAATTTGCGGCTATAAAACCGAGGGGTTTGTTGTAACTCTCGACTCCCTCAAGAGCTTCTACGACGCGAACATGGCTCTGCTCGACCTCGGCAACCGCTCCGAGCTGTTCTGCAGAGAGCGCCCGGTCTATACAAAGGTACGCGACGAGGTTCCGGCGATTTACGGACTTGGCGCAGATGTCAAAAACAGCCTCATTGCCGACGGCTGCAAGATAGAGGGCAAGGTTGAAAACAGCATTCTCTTCCGCGGCGTCACCATCGGCAAGGATGCGGTCGTCAAAAACTCCATCGTCATGCAGGGCGCGTATGTCGGCTCCGGCGCGACGCTCAACAGCGTGATAATGGATAAGATATCTATAATCAAACCCGACAAGTCACTCTGCGGCACCGACACCTTCCCGGTATATGTCGGCAAGGGCATAGTGGTCTGATCGAAAGGGGACTGAAAAAATGAAAATCTTATATGCTGCAAGCGAAGCTCTTCCCTTCATGGCGAGCGGTGGGCTCGGCGACGTTGCCGGCTCTCTGCCCAAGGCACTGCGCAAGCGCCTTGTCGGCTGCCGTGTTGTTATGCCGCTCTACAGCGGAATAAAGCAGGAACTGCGCGACCAGATGCAGTTCATCACACATATCACCGTCCCAGTCTCGTGGCGTAGGCAGTACTGCGGCATCTTCGAGGCGAAGATAGACGGCGTTATCTTCTATTTTATCGACAACGAGTATTATTTCAAGCGCGACGGCATCTATGGTCACTATGACGACGCAGAGCGTTTTGCGTTCTTCTCCCGCGCGATACTTGAGATAATCCCGCACATTGACTTCAAGCCCGACATCATCCATACGAATGACTGGCAGACGGCTCTCGTCCCTGTCTACTACTCGACGATGTACGCAAACCGCGAGGGCTATGAGGGCATAAAAAACATATTCACCATCCACAACATCCAGTATCAGGGCGTCTACGGCAAAGAGATACTCGGCGACGTGTTTGGTCTCGGCGAACAGCATGAGCAGCTGCTCGATTTCGGCGGCACGCTCAACCTGATGAAGGGTGCTATCGAATGCGCCGATGTCGTTACCACGGTCAGCCCGACCTACGCAGAGGAGATACTCGACCCCTGGTTCAGTCACGGACTCGATCCGATTCTGCGCGAGCGCCAGTATAAGCTCCACGGCATCCTCAACGGCATAGATACGGATATATATAACCCCGAGACCGATAAGGCGATTGCGAAGAACTTCTCCGCAAAAGACCCCGCGGGCAAAAAAGAGGACAAGGCAGACCTCCAGCGCGAGTTCTCCCTGCCCGTGCGCGACGATGTGCCGATAATCGGCATGGTATCGCGCCTTGTGTCGCACAAGGGTCTCGACCTCGTCAAAGCCGTCCTCGACGAGCTGCTGAGCACTACCGATGTTCAGCTTGTTGTGCTCGGCACAGGCGACTGGGAATATGAGAACTTTTTCCGCGAAATTGAAGCGCGTTACCCGGGAAAAGTCGGGCTGCGCATAGCATTCATCCCCGACCTCGCGCGCAAGATATATGCCGGATGCGACATGTTCCTCATGCCGTCGAAGAGCGAGCCGTGCGGCCTTTCGCAGATGCTCGCGCTCAGATACGGCACTCTCCCGATAGTCCGCGAAACCGGCGGACTCAAGGACAGCATCACCGACTCCGGCGACGGCGAGGGCAACGGCTTCACTTTCAAGAGCTACAACGCCCACGATATGCTCGGCGCGATCCGCAGATCGCTCGGCGCGTATTCGGACAAGAAATACTGGGCTTCGCTCGTTGAACGCGCGCTCGAATGCGACAACAGCTGGGGACGCTCGGCGAGAGAATATATGCGTCTTTACAGAGAGACCATAGGCAAGTAACAAAAATTCAAGCGGAGGACCGCAGTGACCGCCGAAGCGACGGCACACCGTCGGTCCTCGTTTTTTTACGGTGAAAAGATATGGTTATAAAATCAAACATGATTGACCGCCAGCTGCGCCCGATCGGCGCGGCTATCCGCTTCGTCTGGCCGAGCTTCAGCGAGCGGAAGTTCAAATTCTGCAACTTCATTCTGAAAAACTTCGGGCGCGGCGCGGACGTTACGCCGTGGAAGATAAAGTGCGAGCAGATAAAGATTCCCCGCGCGGACGGGAGTGAGCTTCGGCTATGCGTATATTCACCGAGAAAGCGCGAGGGCGAAATGCCCGGGCTGCTGTGGATTCACGGCGGCGGCTACGCCATGGGCATACCCGAGCAGGATCACGGCTTCGTGCGCTCGTTTGTCGGCGCAACAGGCTGCGTCATGGTCGTGCCGGACTACAAAAAATCGCTCTATGCCCCCTTTCCCGCCGCACTCGAGGACTGCTATCTCGCCCTGCTCTGGCTCAAGGAGAACGGCGAAAAATACGGCATGAGACGGGACAAGATATTTGTCGGCGGCAACAGCGCGGGCGGCGGAATGACCGCGGCGCTCACGCTCTACGCCCGCGACAAAGGTGAAGTGAATATTGCATTTCAGATGCCGCTCTATCCGATGCTCGACGACCGCCCTACAAAAACTTCAAAGAACAACGACGCTCCGGTCTGGAACACAAAATCGAACATCGCCGCGTGGAAGCTGTATCTCGGCGACGACTACGGTACGGACAGGGTCTCGAAATACGCCGCGCCCGCGCGCGAGACGGACTTTTCCGGTCTGCCGCCGACGCTCACGTTCATTGGCAGTATAGACCCGTTTCTTGCGGAGACAAAGAGCTATGTCGAGGCGCTGCGCGCGGCGGGTGTTCCCGTTGAGTTCAGGATATTCGAGGGCGGATTCCACAGCTTCGATATATATTATTTTGCAAACATCGCCAAGGAGGCGAACAAATTCATCCGTGACGGCTTCAAATATGCGGCTGAGCACTTCTCCGCTCCTCAGCCGGAGGATAAATAAACCGTGGACAGCGGCATATGCCGCTGTCCACGGTTTTTCATATTCGGTTATCTGTTCCAAAGGGCTTTAAATTCATCCTCGCTGTATCCGCGCAGGATATAGTAATACTCCGTTTTGTCTCCGTTTTGCACCTGAACTCCGGGCGCGCCCTTGAGCGTTATACGCTCCTCCCGCCCGTCGGAGTATTCGACGGTGAACATAAAGCTCCAGCCCTTCCAGCCGGAATATTTGAAGAAGCTCTTATAAAGCGTTATGCTACCGAGCTTCTCCGCAAGCTCGCGGCACTGGCTGTCGGTGAGCACGATTTCATCCGGCGGCGCTTGCGTCACTGTGGATTTCGCGGTGATTTTTGCAACATTTTCGGCGTCGAGGCTTACCGTATGCACGCGGGCAGCGAACACGGCCGAGGCAACGACAAGAATGAGCATAATCGCCGCTAAAACTGTTTTGCGGTGCTTTTTCATATGCTGCTCCTTTCTCTGTGTCCCGTGGATTACCCTTCTCCGATTAAATCCTAACATATTTATTGCGTTCTTGCAACTTGTTTGCAAAAAACAGCACCGCAGGGGCAAAACCTCTGCGGTGCTGAAATTAACTTTTGATCTCTTCAGGCTCAGATCAGACGAGCTCGATGATGCACATCTCAGCTGCGTCTCCTCTGCGGGGACCTGTTTTGATTATGCGGGTATAACCGCCGTTAACGTCCTTATATTTGGGGGCGATATCCTCAAAGAGCTTCTTTGCAACATCTTCTTTGGTGATGTATGCCATGACTTTGCGCTTCGAGTGAAGTGAGTTGTCCTTAGCTATGGTGATCATTTTCTCGGCCATAGCGCGAACTTCCTTAGCCCTTGTAACGGTGGTCTCGATCCTGCCGTTCTCGAAGAGATATGTGACCATACCTCTGAGCATAGAAATACGGTGATCCGTAGTTCTGCCAAGTTTTCTGGTTCCGGGCATTTAATTCACACTCCTTTACCGTAGTGAGTCTTATTCCTCTTCCTTGCTGAGGCTCAGGCCCATGGATTTGAGCTTTGCGATAACCTCGTCAAGGGATTTTCTTCCGAGGTTGCGGACTTTCATCATGTCCTCCTCGGTCTTGCTGATCAGATCTTCAACAGTGTTAATGCCGGCTCTCTTCAAGCAATTGAAGGAACGCACAGACAGGTCAAGCTCCTCAATAGTCATCTCGAGGACTTTCTCCTTGGCATTGTCGCTCTTGACAACCATAATCTCTGTATCGTACGCCTCATCGGAGAGGTCGCCGAAGAGAGAGAGATGCTCGTTGAGGATCTTGGCTCCAAGGGAAACGGCTTCCATCGCGTGGATAGTGCCGTCGGTCCACACCTCAAGCGTGAGCTTGTCGAGGTCGGTAACATGACCTACGCGGGTGTTTTCGACTGTGTAGTTGACCTTTAACACGGGTGAATAGATCGAGTCAATGGCGATAACGCCTATAGTGGGCGGGAACTTCTCCTTATTGCGCTCGGCCGAATAATAGCCTCTGCCTTTGTCGCAGACGAGCTCCATGTGGACGTTCGCGCTGCTGTCAAGAGTGGCAATATGAAGATCCGGGTTGAGGATCTCAACCTCAGAATCCGTCTGAATGCTGCCTGCGGTGATCTCGCACTCGCCGGAAGCGTCTATATAGACAGTCTTCGGACCATCGCCGTGGATCTTGAGTATGACATCCTTGAGGTTGAGGACGATCTCCGTAACGTCTTCCTTGACGCCGGGAATCGTTGAAAACTCGTGCAGGATACCATCGATCTTAACGGAGATTATAGCATAGCCCGGAAGCGAAGAGAGCAGGACGCGGCGCAGGGAGTTACCGAGGGTCGTTCCGTAACCTCTCTCAAGGGGTTCTACGATAAACTTGCCGTAGGTTCCGTCGGGCGTAATGCCTTCTGTTTCGATCTTGGGCTTCTCGATTCCGATCATTCAAAACCCTCCTTTTTATAAAACGCGGCAAGGCCGCTGAAAGAGTATTGCTCAAAAACAAGCCGTTTAAGCTTAAGCGGCATTATTTCGAGTACAACTCGACGATAAGATGCTCTTCGACGGGAACCATGATCTGGTCTCTCTCGGGAAGGGCGATGACCTTAGCGGTGAGCTTATCAGCGTCAGCCTCGAGCCATGCGGGCACGGGACGAGCGGAATTGGTCTCAAGAACAGCCTTGATCTTGTCGCTCTCTCTGCTCTTCTCCTTGATCGAAACAACATCACCGGCCTTAAGAAGGTATGACGGGACGTCAACTTTCTTGCCGTTTACTTTATAATGGCCGTGAACAACGAGCTGTCTTGCTTCGGCTCTGGAGTTAGCCCAGCCGAGAAGATAAACTACATTGTCAAGTCTGCTCTCGCAGATACGAAGAAGGTTTTCACCGGTGACACCCTTCTTGCGCTCAGCCATGAGGAAATACTTGTGGAACTGGCCTTCCTGAATACCGTAGTAACGCTTAGCCTGCTGCTTTGCTCTGAGCTGCAAACCGTATTCAGAGGTCTTCTTGCGGCTCTGGCCATGCTGACCGGGGGCATACGAACGGCGCTCAAAAGCGCACTTGTTGCTGTAGCAGCGCTCACCCTTGAGGTAGAGCTTCTTGCCCTCGCGGCGGCACATCTTGCAGACCGCACCTGTATATCTTGCCATGTGTTACACCTCCTAAAATATTGGTTACACGCGCCTTCTCTTGGGCGGGCGGCAGCCGTTGTGGGGAATGGGAGTCGTGTCCTTTATCAGGGTGACTTCAAGACCCGCCGTCTGCAGCGCTCTTATAGCGGCTTCTCTGCCGGCTCCGGGGCCCTTAACATAAACCTCAACCGTCTTCATACCGTGCTCCATAGCAGCCTTGGCAGCTGTCTCTGCAGCAGTCTGAGCAGCAAAGGGAGTAGATTTTCTTGAGCCTCTGAAGCCCATTTCGCCGGCACTTGCCCAGGAAACAGCGTTGCCCTGAGTGTCGGTTATAGTGACGATGGTGTTGTTAAAGGTGGATTGGATATGGACTGCACCGCGCTCAATATTCTTGCGCTCCTTGCGCTTACGGGTGCCTGTTGCTTTTTTGCCGGAAACTTTGGTAGCCATATTATCCCTCCTTGATTACTTCTTCTTGTTAGCAATGGTCTTCTTCGGACCCTTGCGTGTACGGGCATTGGTCTTGGAACGCTGGCCTCTAACCGGCAGACCCTTGCGGTGACGGACACCGCGATAGCAGCCGATCTCGACGAGTCTCTTGATATCGAAAGCGGTCTCACGGCGAAGGTCACCCTCGACCTTGCAGTGATGATCTATATACTCACGAAGCTTAGAGACGTCATCCTCGGACAGGTCCTTGACTCTTATATCGGGATTAACTCCTGTTGCGGCGATAATATCGCTTGCGGTTTTGCGACCGATACCGTAGATGTAGGTCAGAGCGATCTCGACTCTTTTCTCTCTAGGCAGGTCAACACCTGAAATACGCGCCATTTGTCAGTTGCACCTCCATTGAATGGTTTGCGTCATTAGCCCTGACGCTGCTTGTGCTTGGGATTTTCACAGATGACCATTACTTTTCCCTTGCGCTTGATGATCTTACACTTTTCACACATTTTTTTGACAGAAGGTCTGACTTTCATTAGAATACCCTCCTTTTACTTGGAACGCCATGTTATGCGGCCCTTCGTCAGGTCGTATGGCGACATTTCGACCGTGACCTTATCTCCCGGAAGAATGCGGATGTAGTTCATCCTGAGCTTACCGGAGATATGAGCCAATATCTGGTGGCCGTTTTCCAGCTCGACTGTGAAAGTCGCGTTGGGCAGAGCCTCTACTACCGTACCTTCAATCTCGATCATATCCTGCTTTGACATATACTGACCTCCCTACAATGATGCAGTCTCATCCTCAAGCCTTCTGAGCGCGCGGCGCAGGCGGCTGTCAAACGCCATATCCTCCTGCGTCAGACGCATCGGCGTCGGCTCGACGTGCTTAGGATTCTTGATTTTGGGTCTGAGGAGCTTGCGCTCCTTACCGTCGCAGACCTCGACGCCGCGCTGCGTGACAGCGGTGACTGCAAGCAGTCTGCCCTTGTCGCGTCCGGCCGTGGATCTTACGACGCAGCCTCGTTGAAAGCTCATCATCAATCCTCCGCTTAAAGCTGAGTCATTATCTTCGGCCCGTCAGCCGTGATGGCGACGGTGTGTTCGAAATGAGCTGAGAGTTTGCCGTCTTTTGTTCTGACAGTCCATCCGTCGGGTTGAGTACGGATAGCCGCAGAGCCCTGATTTATCATCGGTTCGATGGCAATAGTCATGCCGGGCAGCAGGCGAACGCCTCTTCCTGGCGTGCCGAAATTCGGTACGCTGGGATCCTCATGGAGATTTGCACCCACGCCGTGCCCCGTATATTCGCGAACGACGGAGAAGCCGCGCTCCTCGCAGTAGCTCGCAATAGCGAAGCCTATATCGCCGAGTCTGCCGCCTGCGACAGCCTTTTTGATGCCTTCATAGAGGCTCTCTCTGGTCACGTCGCACAGCCGCTTCGCCTCGGGGGAAATGTCCCCGCAGGCGAAAGTGGCAGCGTTGTCGCCGGTATAGCCGTTTATCGAAGCGCCGAGGTCAATGCTGACTATATCGCCGCTTTTGATAACACGTCTGTGGCTGGGTATTCCGTGAATGATCTCATCGTTTATGGAAATGCATGCCGTAGCGGGGAACCCGTTGTAATTAAGGAACGTAGGCGTGGCCCCTGCTTTTAGAATATATTCGTGTGCGATCTTATCGATCTGAGCGGTAGTAACGCCCGGCTCGACAGCCTCGCCCGCCACTTTTAATGCTCCTGCAGATATTCTGCAAGCCTCTCTCATCAGCGAGAGCTCGTGACTTGTTTTGAGCACTATCATGCTTATCCTCCGTTTTTGCCGTTAGTTGCGGCAGGGCTTAATCAAGGAAGCCCTTATAGTGACGCATCATCATCTGGCTCTCGAGCTGCTTGACAGTTTCAAGAGCAACACCGACAAGGATTATTATCGACGTACCGCCGAGCGAAACGTTCATACCGTCAGCATAAACCGTTGTCTTTGTAAGGATCAGCGTTGTAAGCTGCGAGAACACGATCGGGAAGATAGCGACGACACTCAGAAGGAGAGCTCCGAGAAGTGTGATTCTCGAAATGATCCTTGCAATGTAATCCGATGTGGGTCTGCCGGTACGAATACCGGGGATCATACCGCCGTTCTTGGCGATGTTCTGGGACATCTCAATAGGATTGTACTGGATGCTCGAATAGAAATAGGCGAAAGCGATTATCAGTATGAAGTAGATAATGCCGTAAGCCCAGTGAGTCGAGGTGAACACCTTGAAGAAACCGGTCCAGAACTTGCTGTCTGCAAGCTTTGCAGACGGAATGAACATCTGGATGGTGGGCGGGATGGAAAGAATGGAGCCCGCGAAGATGATGGGCATAACACCGGACATATTGACCTTTATCGGAATATGGGTGTTCTGGCCGCCGTACATCTTGCGGCCGACGACGCGCTTGGCGTACTGGACGGGAATGCGTCTCTCAGCATTATCCATCCACACGATGAATGCGACCATCAGAATAAGGATGACGCAGACGAAGGGTGAAAGGAAGTAGTAGACGCCGCCTCTTGACCAGTAGCTGCCGGTGCCCGAGCCGCCGAAGAGCTGGGTGATCAGAGCGGGGATTCTCGAAACGATACCTGCGAAAAGGATTATCGAGATACCGTTGCCGATGCCCTTGTCGTTGATCTGCTCACCGAGCCACATGATAAGCGCGGTACCTGCCGTGAAGCAAAGGATGATGACGATGGCCTGGAAGACCATTGCAAAGCCTGTGTAGGCGCTGCCGTCAGCAGCCTTTGAAAGGTAACCGGCGCTTCTGATATAGAAGTAGTATGCTACGCTCTGGATGATACCGAGAACAACAGTAACATATCTTGTGATGGAAGCAATCTTCTTCTGACCGTCCTCTTCCTTCGCCAGTCTCTCCAGGGGAGGAATAGCGACGCAGAGGAGCTGCATGATGATTGACGAGTTGATGTACGGGGTGATCGACAGAGCGAACAGAGTACCGTAGTTGAACGCGTCACCGGTCATCATTATCAGGTAGTTCAGGAAGGTGCTGCCCTCCTGAACAAGATTGCCGCCCTCAATGAGGATGTTTGTGAACGGAACCGGAATAGCGGAGCCGACTCTGAAGATAAGAACAATCAGAGCGGTGAAGAGAATCTTCTTTCTGAGCTCCGGGATCTTCCATGCGTTGGCAAAAGTCTTGAACATTTTCAGATTACCTCTGCCTTTCCGCCCGCAGCCTCAATCTTAGCCTTGGCGGAAGCAGAAAAAGCATTAGCCTGAACTGTTAGCTTCTTCGTAAGTTCGCCCTGTCCTAAGACTTTGACGCCGTCGAGGGTCTTCTTGACAAGACCGGACTCGACGAGGGCTTCTATAGTTACGGTAGCGCCGTCCTCGAACTTGTCGTTGATAGCTGCTACGTTAACAGTTGCGATCTCTTTCGCAAAAATGTTGACAAAACCTCTTTTGGGGATTCTTCTCTGAAGGGGCATCTGGCCGCCTTCGAAACCGATGTGCGCGTTGCTTCCGCTTCTTGCCTTCTGGCCCTTGTGGCCTTTACCGGCGGTCTTACCCTGACCTGAAGCAGCGCCTCTGCCTATACGCTTACGCTCTTTGACAGAACCGGGTGCAGGTGAAAGCTCATGCAATTTCATCATTCAGCACCTCCTTGCTCGACTTCACTTGTCTCGACAAGGTGGGCAAGCTTTCTGATCTTGCCGCGGGTGGCAGCGTTGTCAGGCTGAACTGACTCGTCGCCGATCTTGTGGAGACCGAGTGCATAGGCGGTGGCAATCTGAGGTTTAGTACTTCCGATAAGGCTCTTGACGAGCTTTACGTTAATATCTGCCATTGTTGTCCACCCTCCTTAACCTAAAATTTCTTTTTCCGACTTGCCTCTTATAGCCGCAACTTCATCGACGTTGCGAAGCTGTGCAAGACCGTCAAGTGTTGCTCTGACGACGTTACAGGGGTTGTTGGATCTGAGAGCCTTAGCACGGATATCCTTGATGCCGACAGTCTCAACGACTGCACGGACAGGACCGCCGGCGATAACGCCGGTACCGGGTGCTGCGGGCTTGAGCAGGACGACGCCTGCGCCGAACTTACCTATAACCTCGTGGGGAATGGTTGTTCCCTTAAGTGAAACCTTCATCAGGTTCTTCTTCGCATCTTCGATACCCTTGCGGATGGCGTCCGGAACTTCGCCGGACTTGCCGAGACCGAAGCCGACGATTCCGTTGCCGTCACCGACGACTACGAGAGCGGCAAACTTGAATATACGGCCGCCCTTAACGGTTTTCGATACGCGGTTGATAGTGACAACTCTTTCAGTGAGTTCATATGCCGATGCATCAATCTTAGCCAAAAGTATCCTCCCTTTCCTTAGAAGTTGAGGCCGCCCTCACGGGCGCCTTCGGCCAGTTCCTGAACACGGCCGTGATAAACGTAGCCGCCGCGGTCGAAAACAACATCGGTTATTCCCTTTTCGGCTGCTCTCTTTGCCAGTGTGATGCCCACCTTGCGGGCTGCGGATTTATTTCCGCCGTAATCCTCAAAATCCTTCTCAACAGTAGAGGCTGAAACAAGGGTCTTGCCTGAAACATCGTCTATGATCTGAGCATAGATGTGCTGCAGGGAGCGGAATACATTAAGGCGGGGGCATTCTGCAGTTCCGGAGATCTTAGCACGCACTCTGGTGTGGCGCTTCTGTCTTGCTTTCTTGCTGTCCGGTCTGTTAACCATAACTTTTCACTCCTTAACCTAAACTTACTTACCGCCCTTGCCGGCCTTGCCTTCCTTGCGGCGGATATGCTCATCAACATACTTGATGCCCTTGCCCTTGTACGGCTCGGGGGGACGCTTCTCGCGAACTTCCGCTGCAAACTGGCCGACCTTCTGCTTGTCGGGACCGGAGATAACGATCTTGTTGGGCGCGGGAACCTCGATGGTGATACCGTCGATCTCGGCCACTCTGACCTGATGCGAGAAACCGATATTGAGAACAAGCTCCTTGCCCTCTTTAGCGGCACGGTAACCTACGCCGTTGATTTCAAGCTCCTTCTTGTAGCCCTCGCTGACGCCGGTCACCATGTTGGCGACGAGTGTGCGGGTAAGACCGTGAAGGGACTTGTTGAGCTTGGTGTCGTCGGGGCGCTTGACGTGAACGGTCGCGCCTTCGACTTCGACAGCCATATTGCTGTGCACGGTTCTGGTAAGCTCGCCTTTGGCACCCTTAACGGTGACAGTGCTGCCGTCCACCTGCACAGTAACCCCTGCGGGGATTGCGATGGGTTTGTTTCCTATGCGTGACATTTACAGCACCTCCTTACCAGATAAATGCAAGGACTTCGCCGCCGACATTGGCTTTGCGTGCATCCTTGTCCGTCATAATGCCCTTGCTTGTTGAGAGGATAGCGATGCCGAGACCCTTCATGACTCTGGGCATATCCTCGCAGTTGGTATATATACGCAGACCGGGCTTTGAAACTCTGCGCAGACCGGTTATAACCTGTGACTTGTTGGGGCCGTACTTGAGAGCGATCTCGATGACGCCCTGCTTGCCGTCGTCCTCAACCTTGAATCCCTTGATGTAACCCTCATCAAGAAGAATTTGAGCAATCGCCTTCTTCATATTGGATGCGGGAATCTTCACCGTATCATGCTTTGCGGAATTCGCATTGCGGATTCTTGTGAGCATATCGGCGATGGAATCAGTAATTTGCATACTGTTGAACCTCCTTTTGCAATTGCTCTTTTACCAGCTGGCCTTCTTGACGCCGGGGATCTGACCGGCATGAGCCAGCTCTCTGAAGCAGATGCGGCATACTCCGTATTTGCGAAGATAGGCGTGCGGTCTGCCGCAGATCTTACATCTGTTGTAAGCCCTTGAAGAATACTTAGCGGGTCTAGCCTGCTTAACCTTCATGGATGTTTTGGCCACCGTAATTCCTCCTTATTTTGCGAACGGAGCGCCCATGAGAGTGAGCAGCTCGCGTGCCTCTTCATCAGTATTAGCTGTCGTGACAAAGCAAATATCCATGCCTCTGACCTTGTCAATCTTGTCGTACTCGATCTCGGGGAATATCAGCTGTTCCTTGATACCCAGAGAATAGTTGCCTCTGCCGTCGAAAGAGTTCGGGTTGATACCTCTGAAGTCTCTGACGCGGGGAAGAGCGAGATTGAAGAACCTGTCAAGGAACTCATACATTCTGTCTCCCCTGAGGGTAACCTTGGCACCGATAACCATGCCTTCACGGAGCTTGAAGTTAGCGATCGACTTCTTCGCTCTGCACATCACGGGTCTCTGACCGGTGATCTGCATGAGGTCGGAGACGACGGAATCAAGAACCTTGGAGTTCTCTCTTGCCTCGCCGCAAGCGATGTTGACCACAATCTTGTCAAGCTTCGGGATCTGCATGACGCTCTTATACTCGAACTTCTTCATAAGAGCAGGTGCAACTTCGTTTATATAGGTCTCTTTTAACCTTGCTGCCATTGTCATGCTCCTCCCTTATTCGAATTCTGCAAGGCAGTCGCTCTTCTTGCATGTGCGGACTTTCTTGCCTTTTGCGTTGATCTTGCTGCCGGTTCTGGTGGGTCTGCCGCACTTGGGGCAAACGAGCTGAACCTTATCTGCATAAAGGGCGCTTTCAGCCTTGATGAGACCGCCGGCCTCACCCATCTTGCGGGGCTTAACGTGCTTCGTGACGATATTCACGCCCTCGACAATAACCTTACCCTCGGAAGGGCTGACCTGGAGGACCTTGCCTCTCTTGCCGCGGTACTTGCCGTTGATGACGACAACCTCGTCACCGGTCTTAACATGAACCTTATTACTCATCGTTGCACCTCCGCCTTAAAGCACTTCGGGAGCCAGAGAGAGAATCTTGAGATAATCTTTCTCACGCAGCTCTCTCGCTACCGGTCCAAAGATACGAGTGCCTTTGGGATTTTTGTCTTCTTTGATGATAACAGCTGCATTCTCATCGAAGCGAATGTAGGTGCCGTCATCACGGCGAACTCCTTTTGCAGTACGAACTACGACTGCCTTAACGACCTCGCCTTTTTTAACTACGCCGCCGGGTGCTGCTTTTTTAACCGAAGCAACTATGACGTCGCCGATATTGGCATACCTCCTGCCGGAACCTCCGAGAACGCGAATGCACATAATCTCCTTCGCGCCGGTGTTGTCGGCAACCTTGAGGTAACTCTGTTGCTGTATCACAGTGTCTGCCTCCTTACTGTTACCAAAAAATTATTTAGCCTTCTCGATGATCTCAACTACGCGCCATCTCTTGTCCTTGGACATCGGGCGGGTCTCCATGACGAGGACACGGTCGCCGATTCCGCAAGTGTTGTTCTCATCATGAGCCTTGAGCTTGATGGTGCGGTTAACGATCTTCTTGTAAAGCGGATGCTTTACCCTATCCTTGATGGAGACGACAACAGTCTTATCCATCTTATCGCTGGTCACAATGCCAACGCGAGTTTTTCTGAGGTTTCTTTCCATAAGTGTTGACCTCCCTTTCATCACGAATTGGCGCCGTGAAGCTCGATATCGCGCTGAACTGTCTTAATGCGCGCTATGTCCTTCTTGACGGCACTGATTCGCATCGGGTTGTCGAGCTGGTTAACAGCCTGCTGGAAGCGCAGTTTGAAAAGCTCATCCTTTAACTCAAGCAGCTTAGCATCCAGCTCTTTGGCGGAAAGTTTTCTTATTTCACTGGCTTTCATTCCTGTTCACCACCCGTTTCTTCCTTAGTTACAAATTTGCACTTGATGGGGAGCTTGTGAGCAGCAAGACGCATAGCCTCTTCTGCGAGCTCCTTATCAACACCGGCGATCTCAAACATGACTCTGCCGGGCTTAACAACGGCAACCCAATACTCGGGAGCACCTTTACCGGAACCCATGCGGGTTTCAGCGGGCTTCTTGGTTACCGGCTTGTCGGGGAAAATCTTTATCCAGACCTGACCGCCACGCTTGATGTAACGGGTCATTGCGATACGGGCTGCCTCGATCTGGTTAGCGGTGATCCAGGCGGGCTCGAGAGCTACGAGACCGAAATCGCCGTAAGAGACCTTGTTGCCTCTCATGGCCTTACCGGTCATTCTGCCTCTCTGTACCCTGCGGTGCTTAACTCTCTTGGGTAACAGCATTAGCGAGCTCCCCCTTCCTTGCGTGATGATCTTCTTCTGTTATTGCTACTGCGGTTGTCATGAAGAACCTCACCCTTGTAGATCCAGACCTTGACACCGATGCGGCCGTAAGTGGTCTTGGCCTCAGCGAAGCCATAGTCGATGTCGGCTCTGATGGTCTGCAGCGGGATAGTACCCTCATGATACTGCTCTGTACGTGCTATTTCCGCACCGCCCAGACGGCCGGAAACCTGAGTCTTTATACCTCTTGCGCCAAGTCTCATAGTGCGTCCGATGGACTGCTTGAGAGCACGGCGGAAGGAAACTCTTCTTTCAAGCTGAGAAGCGATGTTCTCAGCGACGAGCTGAGCGTCAAGGTCGGGCTGCTTAACTTCAACGATGTTGAGCGAAACCTCTTTGCCGCCGAGCTTGCTCTCGCAGAGCTTCTTGAGCTTCTCTATCTCAGCGCCGCCCTTGCCTATAACCATGCCGGGCTTTGCGCAGAAAATGTTGATGTTGACTCTCTTGGAATTGCGCTCGATCTCGATCTTGGGCACGCCTGCCGGAGCAAGGAGCTCAAGGAGGAATTCACGCAGCTTGTGATCTTCAACGAGGGTATCGCCGAAATCCTTGGGATCTGCGTACCAGCGTGACTCCCAGTCTTTAATTACACCGATTCTAAGACCGGTGGGATTAATTTTCTGTCCCATTGTTTAACCTCCTCCTCGCTTATTCCGCTTCCTTGAGCACCAGGGTGATGTGCGACGTCTTCTTGTTGATTCTGAACGCTCTGCCCTGAGCTCTCGCTCTTATTCTCTTGAGGGTCGGTCCCTGACCTACAGTGCACTCGCTGATGTAAAGATTGGAAGTGTCCATGTTCTTGTTCTCAGCGTTCGCTATAGCGGACTTCAAAAGTTTAAGAAGCGGTTCACACGCAGCCTTGGGCGTGTGTTTGAGAATTGCCAGCGCTTTGTCTGCCGGCTGATTGCGGATAAGGTCGAGTACTATCTGAACCTTGCGGGGAGCAATGCGCACATAGTTTGCCTTAGCCACTGCCTGAGGCATTGTATTATCCTGCATTGTTACACACTCCTTTCGACTGATTATTTACCGTTATTTGTTGTTTTGGAACCCGCATGACCCTTGAAAGTTCTGGTCGGTGCGAATTCACCGAGTTTATGTCCAACCATATCCTCTGTTACATACACGGGGACATGCTTGCGTCCGTCATGAACAGCGAAGGTGTGGCCGACAAATTCGGGAAAGATTGTGGAGCTGCGGCTCCAGGTCTTGAGAACCTGCTTGTTGCCGGACTTGTTCATCTCCACGACTCTCTCGAGCAGTTTAGGCTGCACGAAAGGTCCTTTTTTAACGCTTCTGCCCATTATTTCTGCTCCTTTCTCGACTTACTTGCCGTTGCGGCGCTTCACGATAAGCTTATCGGAGGCCTTCTTGGTGTTTCTCGTCTTATAGCCGAGTGCGGGCTTGCCCCACGGAGTGCAGGGACCGGGTCTACCGATCGGGCTCTTGCCCTCACCGCCGCCGTGCGGGTGATCGTTCGGGTTCATGACGGAGCCGCGGACGGTGGGTCTCCAGCCGAGGTGACGGCTGCGGCCTGCCTTACCGATCTTGACATTCTCGTGGTCAACGTTGCCGACCTGACCGACTGTTGCCATGCAGGAAGCGGGAACGTTTCTCAGCTCGCCCGAGGGCAGACGAAGAAGGGCGTATGCGCCTTCCTTAGCCATGAGCTGTGCGGAGTTGCCCGCCGCTCTTGCCAGCTGACCGCCTCTGCCGGGATAAAGCTCAACGTTGTGAACGAAAGTACCGGTGGGGATGTTGGTCAGGGGAAGTGCGTTGCCGACCTTGATGTCGGCATCGGGGCCTGCGACAACCGTGTCGCCCACTGCGAGGCCTGCGGGAGCGAGGATGTATCTCTTCTCGCCGTCGGCATACTCAAGCAGAGCTATATGAGCTGAACGGTTGGGATCGTACTCAAGTGTTTTAACAGTTGCAGAAACATCGAACTTATCGCGCTTGAAGTCGATTATACGATACTTTCTGCGGTTTCCGCCGCCGCGATGGCGAACGGTGATTCTGCCGTAGCTGTTGCGTCCGGAGTTCTTGGAGAGAGGAGCAAGAAGGCTTCTCTCGGGAGCAACCTTTGACAGCCCGGAGTAATCTGTGACCGACATGTTACGGCGACCGTTTGTTGTCGGCTTGTAAACTCTGATCGACATTTGGTTTCACTCTCCTCATAGCGGCTTTGCGGAGGTGTCGACCCTCCATACTTTACCGCCGGATTATTGGTTGATTATTACATCATGCCGTCGAAGAACTCGATGGTCTTGGAGTTCTCCGTAAGGGTCACTATAGCCTTTTTCCACGAGGAAGTGAATCCCTCGAAACGGCCGTAGCGGCGCTTCTTGCCGCGGCAGTTAACGGTGTTGACGCTCTTGACTTCGACCTTGAAGAGCTCTTCAACTGCCTTGGCGATCTCTATCTTGTTTGCGTCCTTGGCAACGGAGAAGGTGTACTTCTTGTCCGCTGTACCGAGCATGCTCTCCTCGGTGATGATAGGACGAAGGATGATGTCCTGTGCTATCTTGCTCATGCGTATACCTCCTCAATCTTCGATACGGCATCCTTGAGCACTACGAGAGAATCGCAGTTGAGGATATCGTAAACATTGAGTGTGCTGACAAGAGTGGTCTTGACGCCCTTGATGTTGCGAGCGCTTCTGTAGACGGTCTCGTTCTTCTCGGGAAGGACGATGAGAACCTTCTTACCGGTCTCAAGAGCCTTGAGAACGCTGACAACTTCCTTGGTCTTGATCTCGTTCATCTCAAGGCTGTCGAGGACGATAAGCTCCTCAGCTGCGACCTTAGAGGAAAGAGCAGACTTCATAGCGAGTCTTCTGACCTTCTTGTTGACTGTCTTGCCGTACTCACGGGGCTTGGGGCCGAGTGCGATACCGCCGTGGGTCCACTGCGGGCTTCTGATGGAGCCCTGTCTTGCGCGGCCTGAACCCTTCTGTCTCCAGGGCTTCTTGCCGCCGCCTCTAACTTCAGCGCGTGTAAGGGTAGACTGAGTGCCCTGGCGCTGGTTTGCCAAATATGCTACCACGCAGAGGTGCATTGCCGAAGCGTTCGGGGTGATTGCGAAGATCGCGTCCGAAAGGGCAATGTCCGATACCTTCTTGCCGGTCTTGTCAAAAACTGAATAATTAGGCATTAAACTCTACTCCTTTCTTACACATTCTTAACGCTGTCTCTGATGAGAACGATGCCGCCCTTGGGGCCGGGGATGCCGCCCTTTATGGCGATAAGGTTGTTCTCAGCGTCGACCTTGACAATGTCAAGATTCTGGATAGTAACTCTCTCGTGGCCGAGGTGACCTGCGAGCTTCTTTCCCTTGTAAACTCTCGAGGGATCGCTGCACGCGCCGAGAGAACCGGCGTGTCTTGCGTTGGGTCCGGTACCGTGAGTCATCTTGAGTCTGGAGAAGTTCCATCTCTTGATGGCGCCTGCGGTGCCCTTACCTTTGCTTGTACCGACAACGTCAACGTGATCACCAACAGCGAAAACGTCGGCTTTGAGGATATCGCCCACGTTGAGGCTAGACTGATCGTCAAGTCTGAACTCTCTGAGGGACTTCTTGGGGGCTGTGCCCGCCTTGTCGAAGTGACCCTTCATGGGCTTGTTGACTCTCTGAACTTTGACGTCGCCGAAGCCGAGCTGAACAGCTTCGTAGCCGTCGTTTTCAACAGTCTTCTTCATAACGACAGAGCAGGGGCCTGCCTCGACGACTGTTACGGGAACAACGTTTCCGTTTGCATCGAAGATCTGAGTCATGCCGATCTTCTTTCCGATGAGTGCTTTTTGCATAGTTCCTTTCTCCTCCTTTAGGTTATTGGTTGGCTCTCGCCAACTTGACCTGCGGCGTACATCATATCTGCGCTCTCACGCATATATATAATGTATTAGAGTTTGATCTCTATATCCACGCCTGCGGGAAGCTCAAGACCGGTAAGAGCTTCAACAGTCTTTGCTGAAGGTCTGATGATGTCTATGAGCCTTTTGTGTGTACGCTGCTCAAACTGCTCGCGGGAGTCCTTGTACTTGTGGACTGCGCGAAGGACGGTAACAACTTCCTTCTCTGTCGGGAGCGGTACGGGACCTGAGACCTGAGCATCGGTTCTCTTTGCGGTCTCTACGATCTTCTCCGCCGCCTTGTCGACGAGGTTGTGGTCATAGCCCTTGAGTCTGATTCTGATTTTTCCCTTTGCTGCCATTGTTTGCGCCTCCTTAATGATTGGCGGGCATTGCTTCTTTTCTTTCAACGCCTCCGGGTGTTTCATCGTTTCCCTTTTAAAAAACCGGAAAACGATATTTCCGGGTGTGAAGAAAGCAGATGCAATTACTGCTGCCTCAAGCGAAGGTGCGAGGGAAACGCACCCCGTGCGGCAGTCAGACCTGTTTCGCCCGGTTTTAAATCGGACATACTCCGCAGAAATTCCCCGTCTCAAAGGACGGCCACCTTCTGCATCATCGCATATCAGCAGATTGTGTTTCGGGCATACTTGCCCCACTTCCCACAATCATGCCTGATAATGATACCACACAAATCCTTGTATTGCAAGGGTTTTCGCAATATTTTTTCAAAAACTTGCGTGATGAAAATCAGCGCTCTATATATGGATATTTTAGTCAAATTGCAGACAAGATAGAGGGATATAAAATAAAAAATTTTTTATTTTCCCCGCCGCACCCGGGCAAATATGCAATGTAAACTCCGGTTGACAGATTGCAAGCTCTGATATGTTGACTGGAATTTTGCTTTCGTGTAAAATACAAGTGCAATAAAAAAATACGCGAAAGGAGAAATTCATGAACTTCCCCGAAAAACTGCAAAAGCTCAGAAAAGAGCGCGGCTGGTCACAGGAGGAGCTTGCGAACAAGATAACGGTCTCGCGGCAGGCGGTATCAAAATGGGAGCTCGGTACTGCCGTTCCGGACACGGACAACATAGTTCAGCTAAGCGAGCTTTTCGGCGTCACGACCGACTATCTTATAAAGGACGGACTCGACAGCGACGAGGACATCCCCGCAGTAGCCCGCACCGCAGAAAAGGTCAAAAACGCGGAGCAGAGCCGCCAGCTGCTCATTGCTGGAATAGTCACGCTCGTGCTCGGAGCTATCATAATCGGCGTGCTGCTGACTCTGTCACAGGTCATTGAGTCTTATCAGAAAGTGACCTACGACCACGGTCCGATGATGGAGATGCTCCCCGACGGGACGACACAGATATCAGACGAGCACCGCATGGCGACAACGCGCGTGCCGGTATACTCTTTCATTCCGTTCCTCAACACATACTATCTGCACTGGGTGCTCGTCATCGGCATCGGGCTTGTCATCGCAAGCATAGTCTGCTTTGCAAAATACAGACGGAAAATAAAAACAAAAAAGAAATCATAAAAACAGGGGGCTGCCGAAAATGCAGTCCCCTGTTTTTTATCAGTTTGCCGGGTCAAGCTCTCCGGGAAACACATCATCGTCAAGAATGTACTTCTCATAGTTCTCGTTCTGCCAGACCTTGACATAGTCAACCATGAACTCGCTCGATGATTTGTGACTGAATTGACCTATCTCCTGCCCGTGCGGTCCCCAGCCGTCGCCCGCGTCTGTTTCGACGGTCAGGCGCAAAAATTCGCGCACCTTCGACACTCCGCCGCCCATCGAAGCCCATGTCGGCTCGCCGTCTATGTAGAAAACATAATATTCGGGCGTCCACTTGAGCGCGTAGGTGTGGTAGCCGTCATAGAGATCCTGCTTGAGCTCGGTTATCTTCGTATCGGAGTCGGAATACTTGCCGTAGCCGTTCCAGATTAGGGCATGACCCATACGGCTCTTGCGATTCATGCGGAATGCGCTCTCAAACACATCTATCTCCGTGCCGTCGAGTCCCGCATTGGATATCTTTCTCATGTTCGGGGACTGGAGCCAAAATGCAGACCAAAGCCCGTCGGCGTCCGGGAACTTTACCCTTACTTCAAAATAGCCGAAAGCCTGTGAGAACAGGAGCTCATCGTTCGTGCCCTTGTTATTGTTGCTGTCGCCGACTATTCTGCGGGTCTCAATGCCGCCGGTGAATCTGCCGGCCTTCGGACAGTCGCCCGAGCAGACGTGATCATCCCGATACTCCGAGCGGACTATCAGGTTCGAGTCCTTAACCTCAACCATCTCCGGGCACCACCAGCAGGCATACTCCGGATGCTTTTCATCGTTTGACTCCCAGCGTATTGCGTGGGGCGATGTTGTCCAGATCTCCTTCGAGCCGCTGTAGCGCTCGCCGAAATCTATATTCTGATTGAGCCCGTCGCCGCTGAAATCGTCCTCGAATACTTTGTACCAGCCGTTTTCGCCGAGGGTCGGCACGGATGTGTCAAAATCAGGCATATCGTTTCCTCCGTCAAAGTCCGTATTTTTTTGCTATCTCGCCGTAGTTGTTTTCGAACCTCACGGCGTTTATTCCGACTTTCTCTGCCCCGCGCACGTTTCTTTCGAGGTCGTCTATAAACAAACACTCCTCGGCTTTCAGCCCGTATTTATTGAGGATATATTCGTATATCCTCCTGTCGGGCTTAATGATGTGCAGGTCGCATGAAACCACCACGCCGTCGAAGAAGTCGATATCGTAGAAGCGCGGAAAATATTCATAGAATCGCCCGCTCGCGTTTGAGAGGACATAGATTTTCCTCCCGCTCCGCTTCATCGCGCGGCAGAACTCAGGCGCGCCGTCAATTCTGTTGAGAAAATCCGGCCAGTGCCGCTCGCACTTTTCGAGCGCGGCGTGATACTTTTCCGGCACGCGCGCTTTCGCCGCGGCGAGCATCTGGGCATCGGTTATATTTCCCCTGTCGCCCTCGAGCCAGTCTTCGCTCTCGAACAGCTCGCGGCGGATAATTTTCTTTGACTCTTCGTTAGGGCAAAGCGCATCAAGCGGGCGGTTGACATCGTATTCTATGAGCACGTTGCCCATATCGAGAATTATGTTTTTTATCATTTTATTCTCCGTATCAAAAAACGCCGCCGACCCGTTTGAAATTCAGACAGGCGGCGGCTCTTCGTCTCTTATTTAGTCATGAAAAGTATTCCCATGCATCCGGGTCCGCAGTGGCTCGCGATGGTGCAGCCCGCGCAGCCGATGAGAACCTCCTTGAACGGGAGAATGCTCTTTATCAGCGCGGTGAGCTCCTTCACCTCGGCATCCGAAGCGCTCGACGAGGTCAGGAAAATGCGCGAGAGGTCGGCGTCGTCCTTATGGGCGCTGAGCTCATCCTCGATATACTTCTTCTTGACGTCGAGTATCTTGCCGCGATACTTTCTCGCAACCCCGAGCTTGCCGTCCTTCATCTCGATGCACGGACGGATGGAGAGCAAGTTGGCTCCGAGCGCGGCTACGGTCGAGCAGCGGCCGCCCTTCTTCATATATTCGAGCTTGTCAAGCACAAAGCTCGTGCAGGTCTTTTTGTTCAAATCAACGGCGACCTTCGCTATGTCCTCCGCGCTCATGCCCTCATCGCGCATCTCGCAGGCTCTTATGACCTGGAGCGCGATACCGGAGCTCAGATGGCGCGAGTCGATGACATAAACTCCGTCCATTCCCTCCGCGGCGAGTCTCGCGTTCTGATGGGTCGAGGATATCTCGGAGCTCAGCGAGAAATGGACAACTTTCTTTCCCTCGTCGATAAAGGACTTGAAGAAGGTCTCATAGTCGCCTATCGGAATAGCCGAGGTCGTAGGCAGCTCGCCCGTCTCGTCGTAGTGCCTGAAAATATCGGGAGTGGTTATATCTATTCCGTCGCGGTATGATTTTCCTCCGAGATTAACATACAGCGGCAGGACATGTATATCATATCTTGTTTCAAGTTCTGCGCTCAGATCCGCAGGGCTGTCCGTGGTGATAACTACTTTACTGTTCATAGAACTTCTCCTTATACTCAAGTTAATCGGATTATATCATATCCGAGGTCAAATATCAACTTGTGTTGCAGAATAAAATATATTATAATATGCAACGTAACGGAGGGATCGGCATGATGAGAGAGACTGGGCGGCGGCTGCTCGGGATACAGGCACGCGCCCGCTTTGCGGTATATTCGCTGTTTGGAAATAAACCAAGCGGCGATTCAAATTTCGCCCCTGGAGCGGAAAAATATATTCTAAAAAGCCCCGACGGCGCGCTTGAGGTGACTGTCTCCGGCGGCAAACTTACATATTCGGCGGCGGTCGGCGGAATTGCTGTAATCGAGCCGTCGGAGATAGGTCTGCTCATTCAGGGCGGCAGAAATATCGGCGAAAATGTCACCCTCGGCGAGCCGAAAATCGAGTCCTGCGAAGAGACTTACCGCGACCTTGACACCGAGACGGATATAACCGACAGGCACATGAATTATATTATCCCCGTGCGTGCGGGAAAAATTATATACTCGCTCGAGGTGCGCATATGGAACGACGGCTTCGGATTCCGTCTGCTCTTCGGCGAGGAGACGGGGTTACTTATCAGCGACGAGCTGACGCGGTTCAATGTGCCCGGCGACACCGTTTGCAGATATCAGACCGACCTCAAGAAGATGCAGGGAAAGACGCTGACGCAAAAGACATCGGAGCTTTCGCAAAGCGAAGTTTTCTCATGCATGACCGCATTCGAGTTTCCCGGGAAAAGCATATATATAATGATAACCGAATCGGACATCGAGAACTACCCCGGCATGGCTCTGCGCTCGCTCGGCGCGGGCAGATTCAAAACGGAGCTGTGGGACACGGACAAGTTCTTTATAAAAGGCGGGAAAACTCCGTGGCGCATAATTACAGTCTGCCGCTCGCTCGAGGAGCTCATTCACTGCCGCGTTATAACCCACGCCGCAACGCCCGTGAATGACAAAGCATACGAAAACGCCGACTGGATACGCCCGGGCAAGAGCGCGTGGTCGTATTTTATAGACGAGGAGCACAGCCGACGATTTGAAAAGATAATGGAATTCAACGCCCTCGCGCAGGAGGCGGGATATGAATACAACCTCGCGGACAACGGCTGGCGCGACTGGGCAAAGACGGAACGCGGCGCGTTCAAAAAGGTCAAAGAGCTCGTTGACGACGCAGAAAAGCGCTCGGTCGGGATATGGCTCTGGCAGTCCGCCATGGACAAGGTGTGGTTCACTCCATACAGGCGCAGGTTCTTCAAAAAGTGTGAAAAGCTCGGGATAAAGGGCATAAAGCTCGACCACATCGAGAGCGAGACACAGTTCATGACCGAATTTTACCGCCGCTTTGCGCGCGAGGCGGCAGAGCACAAATTGATGGTCATATACCACAACCCGCAGAAGCCGACGGGGCTGCGCCGCACGTTTCCGAATGTGATGAGCATGGAGGCGATACGCGGACTTCAATGCAAGGCGGACGCGGACAACGACACGATTCTTCCATTTACAAGGATGCTCGGCGGCAACGCGGATTATACGCCGCTGTGCTTCTCCGTGCCGAGGTGCCTGAATGAAGTCAGCATCTGCCATATGCTCGCCTCGGCTGTAATATACAACTCGGCATTTTTCACCGTCAGCGAAGACCCGTCAATTCTCAAAGCCCACGGGCTCGACGCATTTGTATCGCCCCTGCCGGTAATCTGGAACGAGACGCACGTGCTCCCCGGCAGCAAAATAGGCGAGCTTGCAATATTTGCGCGGCGCAGCGCGGACACATGGTATTTGGCCGTATTCAACGGCTCGCAGGGCGAGAAGAATATAAATCTGCCGTTCTCGTTTTTGTCGGGCGGCAAAAAATACGAGGCGGAGCTTTACACCGACGACCTCGCGGATCAGCGCGGATTCAACCGCGTGAAAATATCCGTCACGAGCGCCGACAGCGCGGATATAGCAATGCGCCCCTCCGGCGGATTTGCCGCTGTGTTCAGGGAGATATAAATTCGTTTGGGATTGCCTCAACTGCAATTTTATATAACAAAAGCCAAGCTGTGTTTTGCAGCTTGGCTTCTTTATTTTATTTATTCGCCGAATGGACAGAGCATATTTTTTACAGCAGGCAGACGCCCTGCGCTCTGAACGCATCGACGGTCTCCTGCGGCCAGATGGACGCCTGGACTTCGCCGATATGCGCCTTTCTCAGGAAGAACATACACATGCGGGACTGGCCGATGCCGCCGCCCATAGTCAGCGGAAGATTGCCGTTGAGCAGGTCGCGCTGGAACGGGAGCTTGACGCGCTCGGGGCAGCCTCTCTCTTCAAGCTGAGACGCGAGCGACTCGGCGTTGACGCGGATGCCCATACTCGACAGCTCATATGCCATGTCGAGCAGAGGATAATACACGACGATATCGCCGTTGAGGCTCCAGTCGTCATAGTCCGGGGCGCGTCCGTCGTGGATGTCGCCGGAGCGGAGCTTGCCGCCGATCTGCATGATAAACACTGCGCCCTTGTCGCGGGCAATTTCGGTCTCGCGCTGCTTGGGAGTCAGATCGGGATACATATCTTCGAGCTCCTGCGTGGTGATGAACGATATCTCATCGGGCAGGAACTTGCCGACGAAATCATATTCCTCGGCAATATAGGTCTCCGTGTGGCGCAGGCTCCTGTAAATCGCGCGGACGGTTCTCTTGAGGGTATCGACATTGCGCTGCTCGGGAGTTATTATCTTCTCCCAGTCCCACTGGTCGACAAAGACGGAGTGGAGATTATCCGTATCCTCGTCGCGGCGTATGGCGTTCATATCCGCATAGAGACCCTCGCCGGGATTGAAGCCGTAATCCTTGAGGGCGCGGCGCTTCCACTTCGCAAGCGACTGGACGATTTCAACATCGCTGTCCATGTCTTTTATATCGAACGCAACGGGGCGCTCGACGCCGTTCAATGTATCGTTGAGTCCGGAATCCGAGCGCACGAAAAGCGGCGCGGAGACACGGGTAAGATTGAGCTGGATAGCGAGATCCCTCTCGAAGAAATCCTTGACCTTTTTGATAGCCACCTGAGTCTGTCTGATATCGAGCAGGGGCTTATATCCTGACGGAAGATAGCTTGAATCCATGTCATCACATCCCAAAATAAAAAACTAATATATATAATAGCATCATATCGCGCCTTGTGCAATAAAAATTTTGCACATTAAAGTAAAAAAGGACAGCCGATATGTGGCTGTCCCTATGTATTTTCAGATATCGAGTCCGGGCACGTTACCGGTCAGGAAGCGAACCAGCTGCCAGACAACTGTGCCGAAGACATTGCCGAAGCTCTGGCAATAGAAGTTATAGTCCACGCCGGGAGTCAGAATAACGGGTTCGGTATTTTCCCCGAGCCCGAGATTTTTGAGCAAAATGAGCATATGCCTTGCAAGCTCGACATTGCCCTTTGCGTTCGGATGGACGCAGTCGTCCGCCAAAAGTTCGGTGTTATGCGAGATGACCGCGCTTGTGTCGAATATAACGACATCGTCGTGCTTTGCGGCAAATTTATTGAGCATAGCGTTTATACGCGAAACCGCCTTGACAAACGGAATATGTCCGAGGCCCTTCCACGCGCAGTAGATATTGTCGAATATCAGCGTCGCATCGGGATTTATCTCGCGGATGAGCGAATAGATAGTATTCAGATCATCATAGATGCCGTAGGCTATCTCGTCGAGCTTCTTGTCGTTTGTTCCGAACAGCGCGCCGATGGTTATCCAGACGACATCCTTGCTCGCAAGGTAGTTGTTCGATCCGATGCAGATGTTTATGACATCCGCCCATGCGATGCTCTCGCGGAACTCGTCAACGGTCTCGATCTTTCTGATAAGATCCTGCGTATCGTTTGCGACCTGAGCGAGGTTGCGGTAATTGTAGCCGTTGGTGTCGGCGACAATCTTGCCGTAGGCCGCGTCCTCTTTGTTCTCAACGCCGAAGCCCTCGGCTATCGAATCGCCGAGCACGAGAAAGTTGAGCTTGCCGCTGTCCTGCGGTGCGGCAAAAGCGAGGCACTGGAGCGACGCCGCTATCATGACGACGCAAAGCAGAACCGCTGCAATCTTTCTGAATTTTTTCATTTTTATCACCTTAAATGGAAAACATAGTATTAATATAGAGAATACATTTTTTGACAGAAAAAGTCAAGAGGGTCAAGGGGAAAAGAGGAAAACATATGGGGAAATTGATTTGATTTTGTGCGGTTGAAGTGGAGTGGATTGGTCATGAAAATCATTATGCGCTACTGCAAGGGAAGCTGACTCGGCAAAGCCGAGACTGAGAGGTCAGTTTCGCTTCACTCAAAGTGATAAGTAAAAGTGAAAACGAAGAAGCGCTCGATATTGGCGGATATCATCCGCCCGCAAAATTTGCTCAATCTTATTGCCGCGTGAGCGGCATGATATAAAATTATAAAATTCGCGCTCTACCTTCGCGTCATACAATAATCAAATATTTTATACTTCCCGCGTTTCGACATTTCTTTTCTGTCTGAGAAAAGAAAAGGCAGACTCTGGGTTTCACCCCGAGGCCCCGGCAACGCCGCGCCGCAGTACTTAGCTTGCGGCTCTCAATTGGCAGCTCGCACATTCGCCCGTAAACTCGCTCCGCTCAAACAGTACGGGCTCGTGCGTCTTGCTTGGCAAGCCGTTCCCTCGCCTATCTCTGTTAGTCCTCAAGCACTACGGCGCGGCTATTGGAGGCTTGATTATAAAAATTAGTTGAGTCACGCGCTTTTACTTTGCTATAGCTCAAGTAATAGGCAACTTCCAATTGTAGCCCACCACAATACAAAAAATTCACCCCGGAGTTATCCTCCGGGGTGAATTGTTAATTTTGTTATATGACTCTTACTCTGACAACGCCTCCGACTGCGGTTAACTTTTCGCCGTCGGGGTTCGGCGTATCGCAGACGAGATAGCCAAGTCCGTTTTTGACTGCGCTGTTGAGCGATGTTATATTGCCGCCGAGCGCCGCGACGATGTTTTCGCGCACTCCCTCGCCGTCTTTATAGATAACGCACACGCGCTTTTCAAACTCTGCGGGCGGCGTGAGTTCGGGCAGGTTGACGGAGTTTTTCACTTCGCCGCGCTCGATATAGCTTATAAGCTCGTCGGCAGCCATGACCGCGCAGTTGTCCTCGCTCTCGGGCGTGGAGGCACCGAGGTGCGGGATAGCTATAACTCCGGGCACGCCCAACTGCGCATCGGTCGGGAAGTCCGTGGCGTATGCCGCAACTTTACCGTCGGCGAGAGAAGCGAGAATATCATCGGAGTTCACAAGCTCGCCGCGCGCGAAATTGAGGATGCGCACGCCGTCTTTCATTTTGCCTATAGATTCCGCATTGATAATATTTCTCGTGCTGTCGTTGCACGGGATGTGCAGGGTCAGATAATCCGCCGCGGAGAAAACCGCGTCCATATTGTCAACGGTCTCAACGCCGCTTATTTCGCTTCTGCCCTTTCTGTCAAAGCAGACGACTCTCATGCCGAGGTCGCGCGCCGCTTCGGCAACAAGCTTGCCTATCGCGCCCATGCCGACAACGCCCATGGTCTTGCCTTTTATCTCGGGACCCGCAAATGAGCTCTTGCCCTTTTCGACGAGCTTGCCGACATTGTCGCCCTCGCCTTTGAGGGTCTTGCACCAGTCGATAGCGTCTATAACTTTGCGCGAAGCGAGAAGAGCCGCGCAGATAACAAGCTCTTTTACCGCGTTTGCATTCGCTCCGGGCGTGTTGAATACTGCGATGCCCTGCTCCGAGCACTTATCGATCGGGATATTATTCACACCCGCTCCCGCGCGAGCGATTGCCAAAAGACCCGCTCCGAACTGCATCTCATGCATCGAAGCCGAGCGCACCATTATCGCCGCCGGATCTTCCGCATTGTCAGTGCAGATATATTTCGCGCTGTCAAAGCGGTCGGTTCCGCACTTTGCTATTTTATTTAGCGTTAATATCTCTTTCATCAGCCTCTCCCCCTCAGTTGTTCTTTTCGAACTCCTTCATGAAGTCAACAAGCTGCTCGACTCCCTCGACCGGCATGGCGTTGTATATGGACGCGCGCATTCCGCCGACCGAACGGTGTCCCTTGAGGTTGACAAAACCTGCCTCTGCCGCCTCGGAGACAAACTTCGCGTTGAGTTCGTCGCTCTCGGTGACAAAAGTCACGTTCATCAGCGAGCGGTCGCAGTGCCTGACGGGGTTCGAGAACATCTTGCTCGAATCGATGAAGTCGTAGAGAATCTTCGCCTTCGCTTCGTTTCTCTTCTTCATCTCCTCAAGTCCGCCGAGCTTCTCTATCCACTCGAGCACTAATTTGCACATATATATCGACCAGCAGGGCGGCGTGTTATACATCGAGTCGTTGTCCGCCATATTCTTGTAGTCGAGCATCGCAGGCGTAATATCGCGTGATTTGCCGATAAGATCCTTGCGTACTATGACAATAGTCAGTCCTGCGGGAGCGACATTCTTCTGCGCGCCGCCGTAGACGATACCGAACTTCGAGACATCGAGCGGCTCCGAGAGGAAGCACGACGAGACATCCGCGACGAGCGGAACATCGCCTGTGTCGGGGATATACGGGAACTTCGTGCCGTAAATAGTGTTGTTCAGGCATATATATGCATAGTCCGCCTCGGGGTCAAAATCCTCGCGGGTGACCTCGGGAATATAAGAGAAAGTCTTATCTTTCGAGGACGCGACAACTCTGATATCGCCGTATTTGCACGCCTCTTTATACGCCTTGGTCGAGAACTGACCGGTGAGCATATAGTCAGCCTTTCCGCTGCCGTTCAAAAGATTGAGCGGAATCGCGGCAAACTGGGTTGAAGCTCCTCCCTGGAGGAACAGTATATCGTAATTATCGGGCACTGAAAGTACCGATCTGAACAGATTCTGCGCCTCATCCATGATTTCCTCAAAGACCTTTGAGCGGTGCGACATCTCCATAACGGACTGGCCGCTTCCGTGATAGTCCATTATCTCCGCTGCCGCGCGGCTGAGAACGCTCTCGGGCAGCATCGAGGGACCTGCTGAAAAATTGAATACTCTTGCCATCTGGGTTTACCTCCTTTTCCGGCGCGCTGAAATATTCCGCGCCAAAGCCGTGAAAATTGCCGGCTTTTTACCATTATATAACATAGTAAAAAGATAAGTCAATAAAATCGGAGCTTTACTGTTGAAAAATATATCTTCTGAATGTATAATTAGGATGACAGAAAAATCCATCAGATAACGAGGTATTTTCAAAATGTCAGTTCAGCAGAAAAAGAAGAAGAAAAACAATTCGAGACTTTACATTCTCATCGCAGCTGTAGTGCTGCTCATCGTGATGATCGTCCTGATTGCCGTCAAATGCTCCGGCGGCAAGAAAAATCCGGATGCAGACAGCACGAGCGGCGAATCCTCATCGCAGTCACTCGAAGCGGCGGACATTGACCCGCTGACCGGACTCTCCGGCTTCAAAGCACAGGGCAAACGCCCGATAGCGGTAGTTGTCAACAACTCAAAGCCCGCTCGCCCGCAGTGGGGACTCTGCACCCCCGATATCGTGTTTGAGGGCGTGACGGAGGCGGGTATTACGAGAATGCTCTGGCTCTATTCCGACATAAACAAGATTCCCGACAAGGTCGGCTCGCTCAGAAGCGCAAGGCACGACTTCGTCGAGATAGCCGAGGGACTTGACGCAATATTCGTCCACTGGGGCGGCAGCAAATACGCCTATTCGGCGATAAGCGAACGCAATGTCGACGACCTCGACGGGCGTTCATATCTCGGCAGATATTTCTTCCGCGACAAGGAGCGCACCAACGTAGCCATTGAGCACCGCGGATACACGACCCGCGAGGCGATTGACAAGGGTCTTACAAAGCTCGACATCCGCCGCGATATCAAATCCGGCTATCAGAATCCCTTTGCGTTTGTTTCCGAGAGCTCGCCGCGCACTCCCGCCGGCGGCGCATGCTCGAGAATAGACATAGTTTTCTCGTCCTACTGCAACCACTCATTTACTTATTCGGCGCAGGACGGGCTCTATCTCAACAACATCAACGGCGCGCCGATGACCGACGCGGACGGCAAGCAGATGGCGGTCAAAAACGTCATCATTCTCTATTGCCCGGTCTCGCTTATGGGCGACTCCTCCGGATGCGTTGACATGGATCTGACAGGCGGCAGCGGCGTTTATCTCTCGAACGGCGCATATGAGAACATAACCTGGAAAAAGGGCGGCCCGGACAATATGCTCACCCTCTATTCGTCCGACGGCACCGAGCTCAAGCTCAACCCCGGTCAGAGCTACATCGGTCTTGTCCCCACCGACAAGCAGGCAAGCACAGTCATAGCATAAAATATAACATAAACTCAAACGCCGCCGGCACAGCATAAAAGCTTGCCGGCGGCGTTTTGCTTACGCTTGAAATAATAAGATGTAATACAACACTGTGCAGCGAACGATTTATATTCACACAAGATAGTGCTTTTTCGTGTCGTGATAGAGCTGAGTTATATCCTGGAGCACCTCGGTATGGGCGAAGCTCTTGTGATAGACTATATTCGTCTCGCGCGCCATGCTGAGGTTTTCTATCGGAACTATCGTCAGCTTCTTCTTGCGGACTTCTCTGAGACACACGCTCTTTGCGAGTATAGATACGCCGAAGTCCTTCTGCACAAGGTCTTTTATCGTCGTGACGTTATCGACTTCGAGTATAACATTGAAATCGTCTATTGACTCGTTGTGGCTCTCGAGCGTCGCTTCAAACAGCATTCGCGTTGCCGAAGTCGGAAGACGCAGGATGAGCCTCTCGCGGCGCAACTCGTTCAGCGTTATCATCGAGTGCTTTGCGAGCGGATTGTTGTTCGACATGATGCAAACGAGATAGTCCGTATCTATCATGACGGAATTGAGCGACGGATTCGACACTTTTCCGTCCGTTATTGCAAGATCGATCTCAAAATTGTCGAGCATATCATAAAGATTTTTTATAGTATCTGTAAAAACAGTAATGCTTACATTTGGATATTCGTTGCCGTAACGGGCGAGAACCTCGGTTGCAAACGTGCTTTCGGAGGTATGAGTCAAACCTATGCGCAGCTTCTTTATGTTGCGCTTGGAGTCCGCTATCTCCATGTGCATCTTCTGATCCATTGAAGTCAGAATACGCGCGTAGCGAACCGCAATCTCCCCTTCCTGCGTCAATGTCAGCTCGCCTTTCTTGCGATTGAACAGCTTCGCACCGAGGGATTGTTCGAGCTGGCTTATCTGATGGCTGACCGCAGGCTGGGTCAGAGAGAGAGCTTCAGCCGCCCTTGTAAAGTTTTTCTGCTCCGCAACTGCTATCAAAGTTTCGGTTTTATTGTCTAACATATACTCACCATAAAAAAAGTTTTTGAAAATCAAAATTAAAATAATTTGATTTTATTACAGGTTGAGTATATCATATTATATAGTAAATCACAAGAGATATTAAAAAAACAAATTTGCAAAATTTATCGGTCGCCGGACGAAAAAGCTCTCCCGGCGGTTGCTTTTTTACTCTCTGAAAGGAAACGAGGAATAAGGGAAATTGATTAACTCACTCTACAAGACCTTCAACATCACCTCCCCCGTCGCGGGAATCATTATCTCGGTGGCTCTGATGCTGATAACGGGCTTTGCGATGACGCGCATCACAAAGCGGCTCCGGCTTCCTAATGTCACGGCATACATACTCTCCGGTGTCCTGCTCGGACCGTATGTATTGAATCTCGTGCCGCAGGACATCGTTGAGGGCATGGACTTTCTGAACGATATCGCTCTCGCGTTCATCGCATTCAGCACCGGCGAGTTCTTCCGCTTTTCGACTCTTAAAAAGAACGGCGGAAAAGTCGTTGTGATAACTGTGCTCGAAGCGTGCCTCGCGTCGATTATCGTTTTCATCGTGTCGTTCTTCATTCTCGGGCTGGATATCAACTTCTCGCTCGTGCTCGGCGCGCTCGCCTCGGCAACTGCTCCCGCGTCAACGGTCATGACGATACGCCAGACCCACGCAAAGGGCGACTTTGTTGACACCCTGCTCCAGGTCGTTGCGCTCGACGATGTTGTCGGACTCGTCGCATACAGCGCCGCGATATCCGTAGCGCTCGCGAACGCATCGGGTCATTTCAGCGCGGGCAGCGTATTGAAGCCCATCGGTCTCAACCTTCTCGTGTTCGCGATAGGCTGCCTGTTCGGACTGATATTGAAGCTCCTGCTTCAGAAGCGTTCGACGGACAACAGGCTGATAGTCTCCGTCGCGTTGCTGTTCTCGTTCTGCGGAATATGCACCCTGCTTGATGTCTCGCCGCTTCTCGGCTGCATGGCGATGGGCATGGTCTACATAAACCTTTCGGACGATGAGAGGCTGTTCAAGCAGCTCAACTACTTCAACCCGCCGATACTCCTGCTGTTCTTCGTGCGTTCGGGACTCAACTTCAATCTCAGCGCGCTCTTTGACAGCTCGTCATCCATCGGCCACGTGCCGCTGATAGTTGTCGGTGTGTGCTACTTCTTCACGCGAATCATCGGCAAATACGCCGGCGCGTTCCTCGGCTGTCTCATAACAAAGAAAAACCACCTTGTCCGCAACTACCTCGGCCTCGCGCTTATCCCGCAGGCGGGCGTCGCTATAGGTCTCGCCGCGATGGGCGCGCGAACGCTCGGCGGCGCGTCCGGCAGTGCGCTTGAAACAATAATACTTGCGTCGAGCGTCCTGTATGAGCTCATCGGCCCCGGCTGCGCGAAACTCTCGCTCTACCTTTCAAAGTCCTATTCCAACAAGCTCGAAGATATAGTCGAAATCGCGGAGGACGGACATCAGAAGAGCAAGGTCGAGCTGCTCATAGAACGCATCCAGGCGATACAAAACGACCTGCCTAAGCATGAGAATCCCTACTACGAAGACGAGCAGGCATTCTCCGAAGCCGCAGACGAGCAGTATCTGCTCGCGGGCATGAGCATGGACAGAAGCAGAAAAAACAGGAGGAGAAGAAGATGAACGGAATAACCGCATTTGCCCTCTCGGACCCTATCGCCCGTCTGCTCGGCGAATGGTCAATGGAACTCAACACATATTCGATAATACTCAGGATAGCGGTGGCTGTCATATTCGCGTCAGTCATAGGCTGCGAGCGCTCGAGCAAGCGTCACTCGGCGGGACTGCGCACTTTCGTGCTCATCTCCTTTGCCTCGACCGTCTCGATGATACTCGACATATATCTCATGATGAGCTACTCGTTCAGCGTGCCCGTGCTCTCGGCGGCGACGATAATCGGCACCGCGATGGTCAGCGGCAACTCGATACTGTTCAGCTCCCGCAATCAGATAAAGGGACTGACGACCTCCGCCGGACTCTGGGCCTGCGGAATCCTCGGATTCACGATCGGCGCGGGACTCTATACCGTGACCGTCATAGTCTATGTTTTCCTGCTCTGCATCCTCGCCTGCTTCCCGTCGCTTGAGATATACCTCAAGAACCGCTCGAACCACTTTGAGATCCACCTCGAGCTCAAGAGCAGCGAATATCTTCAGGACTTCGTCGCGGTCATCCGCCGCCTCGGGCTGAGAATAGACGACATCGAATCGAACCTCGCGTATGTCGGCTCGGGACTGAGCGTCTATACGATAACGATAACGATAAACAGCGCGGAGCTGAAAAAATACAAGACGCACAAAGAGATAATCGAAGCGCTGAGCTCGCTCGAATATATATATCATATTGAAGAGATGAGATAAAAAAACAGCCCGGAGCCAAAAATCGGCTCCGAGTTTTTATTTGCTGTATTCTATTATGTCCTCTATTCCGCATCCGAGCGCCGTGCATATTCTGTCGAGCACATCGCTGTCGTACCGTTTGACGCGGTTCTTATAATAGTTATCAATTATCTGATACTGTATTCCCGTCCGCTTGGCAAGCTCGTATCGGCTGATATTCAGTTTTTGCAAAGTCGTATCAAGCGTAAGTTTTATCATAGCAACAGTATCCCCTTTTTAAGTATATTTTATTAAGGATACATTTGCTTGACAATTCTCTTGTATAAGTATATATTTATATAAATATATACTTAGGTTGTGAATATTTTGGAGAAGCGTGTTGTCATCGCCGGGTGCAGAAATTACTTTGACTATGCTCAAGCTAAAAAATATATAGACCTATGCTTAAAAAACATCAGAAAACAATTTACTATAATAATCATTTCCGGCGGCTGTCGTGGAGCCGATATGATTGGACTGCGTTATGCCACAGAAAACAACATGACTTTTGAAGTTTACAACGCAGATTGGATTCACTTCGGAAAAGCTGCTGGACCTTTAAGGAATCGCCACATGGCAGAAGTATGTGATTATGTCATTTGCTTTTGGGACGGAAAAAGTAAAGGTACTTTTTCAATGATACAAGAAGCCAAAAAACTTAATAAACCGCTACGCATAAAATACATATAACAAACCGAGCGCCCGCATTTGCAGGCACTCGGTTTGAAACTCGGCAAAGTCCTCACCGCCGCAGCGTAATCTCCGAAGCGGGCTTTCGTAAAGTGAAATGTCTCGCCGTGCTCAACGTGAAATAATTCACTGCGTGAATTGTGAAATTTGATGCTTCGCATCAAGTGAAATGAAATTTGCCCGCGCTTGCAAAGCAAGCATTTCACATCTGCGAAGCAGATATTTCACAGCGAAGCTATTTCACTTGCCCGAAAGGGCAAATTTCGTTGAAAAAAGCACTTGCGTCTGCAAGTGCTTTTTTCATGGTGGACACGCACGGACTCGAACCGTGGACCTCTTGCGTGTGAAGCAAGCGTGGTAATGTTAAAATCCTTGAAAAATAAAGGTTTTCGGCGTTTTTTGTTAGACTTTTGTTAGCAACCGTCAGAAAATCAGGTTTAATCAGGTGCGGCAAAAATCGCATAAAATGTCTAAGCGCGCAACACTATATTTTATCTCCGGATTCTTCACCAGTGTCATTACTTATCAAGCTTTGGCGCTCTTTATCCGCAGCTATATCAGCGCGTATTAACCGCTTAATGTAGCCAGATTTATTTGGCACACTTTCAAGTTTGTCAATTATATCCTGCTCTGTGGTCGTAAAGCACGGCAAAAGATATTGTTTTTTATACTTTGCTGCATATCGATCCTGTGGCGTCTCCTTCTTCATTTCTATCATCACCTTTTAAAATATATCGCTGCTCTTGATATAAGAAGCAAGTGCTTCCTTGGTTTTACATATTTCCTTATCAACATTTATGCATATTGTTAAACCATCGCCTACTAATCTGCTTACTTTCCAGTATTTTTTACATTCGGTTATTTCGTATTCTTTTTCACCTTTAGTAATCATATAAAATCCTCCGTATCTGTTGATTTTTTATTTAGTAGATGATACAATAGGACTTACGGGAGGGGCATTTCTGCCCACCCCCTGCCTTTGAAAGCTTACTCGCTTTCTTTGGCTTTTGCCTTGCTTGACTTTGGCTTTTGCAGTGTTATCGTGATTTTCACATTCTTGACTGTTTCATCACTTTCCACTGCTCTCTTTAAGTCCTGCAGGGCTTTTGTTATGTCCTTCATTCTCCTCACCTCCTCTCACTGTCTATATTATACCATAGTTATATAACTATGTCAACACTTTTTCAAAAGTTTTTTCATATTTTTAAAACTTTATTTTTTCTTGCAATTATAAAAAATCGTGCTATAATGCAATAAAGAGCCTCCGGCTCTATATCCTATTTCTTGTGGCTCTCGGTCAGACCGGGAGCTGCGTCATTGTAAGCACCGACAACAAGAATATTTTAAACATTCAAATATATTTTTATATTTACCCTTAAAATTTTATATTTTTTTGTATATTTTGTATGTTTACTTTTTCAATGTTTCTGCGTATAATAATAAGCGTGGAGCAATCCACATCAACGTGAATAATGGTTGTGCCATTGTCACCCACATCTAAGCGGAGATCCTGCGCCGTAAAAGCAGGACTTAAAAAAGCGGTTATCCCATACCGTAAGTTGGGACTTAAAAAAGCGGAAATCCCTTGCCGTAAGTAGGGACTTAAAAATGGCGAGATGGACAGTCTATCTCGCCATTAACTATGGGTGCAAGGAGTTTAAATGGAAAATTTACATATTTACAAAGTAAGCGATCATTATATACGTTATCTTCATAGCAGAGATCATAAAGTTCAATACAACAAAAATGCTCGAAGACCTTACGTTGGAGTAGTGTTTAAATTCGGCGGATTTAATTACTTCGTTCCAATGGAGTCACCGAAAGAGAATCACGCGAAAATCAAGCCCGGAAAACATATTTTAAAATTAAAAAATGGGAGATACGGTTTGCTGGGATTCAATAATATGATTCCTGTGCATAAAGATGCTCTAATTGATTTTGATATTTCCGCCGAAGAAGACGAAAAATATAAAAGACTATTACAGCACCAAGTGGAAACCTGCAATCGTATGAAAGCAGACATTATCAACCACGCACAAATGACATACTTCGATGTTGTGAGTAGTAAGAACAAATTTCTAACAGGCATTTCTTGCGATTTTAAGAAGCTTGAAAAAGCTTGTAAAGAATACAATATAAATTTTGCGGTCGGCAAAGGAAAGACAAAATAATACATACTACTATGCGGTAATTAAACCACATGGCGTACCGAAGCAAAAAGCCGGGCAAGGGATTTCTCCCCTGCCCGGCTTTTTTGTGTTTGTCATTAGTTTAAATCATGCCAAAAATTTTGAGCACAAGCACGATAATACCCACAGCATAAAGCCCAACCTTATTTAGCAAATTGTAAAGGATTGCCGTTATCATCACTGTTCCTCCTTTGCCGAGTCCTTGAAGCCCTCAATGGTAGTATTATCATCGGTATCAAATCCGTAGTCTTTACGGAACGCTTCATTGAATTTGCTCACCGTGGCTTCTATCAGCATTTTCAGCTCAAGGTCGGTAATCGTTATGCCCTTTTCATTCAGCATCTCAACGATTGCTTCAGCAGCCTTATCATATTTCTCCTGACCGTGCAGATCCTTGTAGAGCTGCTCGATAGCCTCGACGCAGGTCTTGGCAACCGCTTTCTTCGTCTTGTCGTCAAAATACTTCTGAAAGAGCTTCTTCGCGCATACGCCGAGGTATGATGCTATAGCTGTCAGAATGGTGCAAAGAATGCCCATTCCACAGCTGTCCCAAAATGCTTTTATGTATTCCATGTGCTTGTCCTCCTTATTTAAGCAGCTGATTTACTTTCTTCTGAACTTCGGCAGGATTATAGCCCGCCGCTTTGAGCCTGATTTTTCGAATCGCGCCATTGCCCCATTTGCCCTCGATGACCTCGCGTGCAACAGTGTCAACGGATTTTTTCGCCGGCTTTTTCTGACCGTAAACAATTTCGTTTACGCGCTTCTGCACTTCGTTCGGGTCATACCCGGCATTGCGCAGGCGCGTCATACGGTCGGCACCGTTGCCCCACTGGCCGTTGATTACTTCGTGCGCAACTTCATCGACAGATTTCCTTGTACCCTGAGGCTTCGTCTGCGCCGCGCCAGCGACATAGTTGACATACGGCAGCTTACCATGCTTCGACCAGTTGCGGCGATTGTAACCGGGTTTGTCGCAATTGCAGGCGGTTATCTGCACGCAGTTCTTCCAGCGCGGCGTACACTCGACTGCAAGCCCTGCACCTATGTACACGCCGATATGCCCCGGAGACCACAGGGCTTCTCCGATTTCGATTTTGCTGAAGTTTGTGCTGATGCCTGTACACTTCTGGATCATTGCATCCGCATTGATATCCGGCACACCGTTCGAAGCGTACTTCGCGCCGCCGTAGGGTTTGGACTTATCGCCTGTCCAACCCCAAAGCACGCCCTTTATAAGGCAGACGCAATCAAAACCGAAGGTGTCAGCTGATGCCGCTTTTATCATCTTCTGTCTGCTCGGGTCTCTGTTGTAGTCGTTATTGTTGCAATAACGCTGTTTGTTGGATGCCGTAAGCGGTGCGCCGAAGCAGCCGTTCACATAAAGCGTCTTGTAGTGCAGCGCGATATCTTTCACCTTCGCTACGAGTTCTTTGTTCGTCATGATAAATAACCTCCTTATTTTTTATAAAGCTGCTGTTCGATCGTATCGATCCTATGGTGCGCCTGTTTGGCGGACGATTCGACAGAACTCAGCCGTTCGACCACCTTTCCTATCTGGTCATCTTGCTTTTCCTGCTTTCTCTTGATGTCATCAACGCCACTTTTGATGTATCCGAGTTCCGTTAAAACGACACCATCTTTCTTGCCCTCGTCCTTGTTGTCACTTTTGCCGTTCCGCTTATATGCGATATAGCCAAAGATTATTGCGCATATAGTCCCGCACGCACTAAGAATCGTCAAGAAGATGTTTACACCGCTCATGTAGTCACCTCCTCAGCTTTAATGCACTTGTTTTCCCACTTTTTGTAGGCATCCAAATAGAGTTCCTGCTTGTCTCCATTGTATGTTATCTCATAGTACATCCCGTCAAAAAGCGTTGTGCTCGCCAAAGCCTTGCTATTCTGTAAGGTTTTACACAACCACACAATGAAAACATCGTTTTCCGTGATTTCCTTGCAATCGCTTTTATCTAAATGAGCGTTTGCATACTCTGCAACGATACGCTTAATTAAACTTACAAACTGCTCCGTATTCATTTCAAATCACCTCCTCAAAGTAAATGCCCACAAGCTGCGACGGCAGATAGTGCAGTATAGTACCTTGACCGTTGCTGTCGTCGCGTATGCACTTATATGTTTTGCCACCGTCAACATAATATAGGTCCTTGAAATACCGCATACCGGCAGCGGCTGTAATCGGGTTGCTCACAGTGCCGTCTTCGCCGACAGTGATAGGCTCCCAGTGTGCCGCCGTGTTTTCCGGCAACCATGTCGGATTTGCCGTTATGGCGTTGTAGCAGCGATAGAGCCCGCTCGGTCTGCGGACTATGCTGCCGACAGCATAATCGACATACCCGCTCCAAAGCGGATAAAGCTCTGCATACTCCAAAGCTTCTGCGTCCGTAGTGACCTTTGTCAAAATGCCATCTATCTTGTCGCGATAAGCCTTTGCTTCTGCTCGCGTCATGCGTCTGCACCTCCTGTGATTATTTCAAGTGCTTCGGAATCGGATATTTCGCTGTCAATGTCGGTTTCTGTGTAGCTATACCTCGCTGAGGCGAGGTCGATGGCTACATCGTAAAATTCATCCGTGCCGACCTTTTGAATCATCTTACCCGCGTCGCTATATGTGCGGATAAGCCCATCTGTGCGTGTCTTTGTTTTTATCATGTGCTCGCCTCCAACGCCGAAATCGGCTTAATTTGATTTGCAAGAGCAACCCAGTTCGTCGCCGCCTTGTAGCTGTCAACGAGGTTATCCGGCACATAAATATACCCCGTACCGGCTGCTATCTTGCTTCCACGCAACGCAATCGAAATGTCGGATATCACACAAACTGACGAAGTGCGAATAATAAGCGTTTCGAGCTTCGTACAGTCGGTAAACGCCGTTCGGTTTATATTTGTTATCGCCGCAAAATCAGCTGTCTGAATTATCGAAAGGCGAAAAGAGTCAATCGGTAAACTGGTAACAAGTGGTAGATTTGCAGATATCAGATGCTTTGTGGTGTAAAAACAGTTGTCTCCTATTGTTGTCACCAAAGGAAAATTTGCTTGTTGTATTGCAGAATTTGTAAAAACACCTCTGTCAAGCGCGGTGACTTTGGGAAGATTTATTGTCGACAGCCGAACGCACGATTCAAAAGCGTTGCGATTAACTTGGGTGACATTAGGCAAATCAATCGCTGTAAGAGCCTGACATCCTAAAAATGCGCACGCTCCGACCGTCGTTATACGGTCGTTTGAATATGCGCCCGATATCGTGCGCTGGATTATCGCATCTTCGTCTGAACCAGCTATAGCGTCAACCGCGTCTCCAAAACCTTTGGTGGAGTCCCATGCTATCTGGTCTGTGCCGCCTGTTTTGGCACGAATGCGACCAGCTGTATAGGTCATGGCTGCATCAAGTTGGGTGGAGTCAACTACCTTGTCGTATGACATTAGTAACTACCTCCTGTCCACTTCGGCAGGGCGGCGAGGGTGTCGTTGACTATTTCTGCCTTGTCCGTTGCCGTCCAGTAGTCAGTACCTTTGACCGGAGTCTTGCCATTTGCACCCTTGTCGCCTTTGAGCCCGACATCAGAGCCGTTATATTGGAGCTTGCCATTTGAGTCGGAAAGCTTATCGAGTGTGTCTTTGTTGGCGTGGCTGTGGGAGTTAGAAACGAGATTGTCGAGTGCCGTCTTAACATTTTCGGCATTCGGCAACTGTGTGTTGGTATAACTGACGTCTTCAGCGGTTGACGCGCCACCACCACCTAAAGCCTCGCCGTTATAGGTCGGCTTGCCGTCGGTTTCGGCGAACTTATCAAGCACCAACTTGTTATTATGGTCGTGCCGTGCGGCGGTGTTAAGAGTTATTTCGGCGGCGAGGCTGTGACTCAACCGCTCTGTGCCATCCGGGATTGACACCTTTGCAGTGCCCGTTATCACAGGCGCATAGCCGACTATCTCGCCGTCCGCAAACGCCACCAGTTGTGCTGCCATGTTGCCCGGCTCTGGCACAACATCGCTTGTAATTTTGACGGTCACATAGCCGTTCACAGGAGTCAACGGCTCGGTTTGCAAATGCTCGCCGACCGTCGACTCAAAGTAGACACGATAGCTATCTGCGTCTTTAAGTTCGGCGGGCACAGGCAAGGCAAGCAGAGTAAAATTATTTTCGGCTCGATATCCAACGTCATACCCGCGTGGGCGGGCATAATCAACCGTTATCGTTCTTGTCTGCATCTTTTTTCGCCTCCCCGTTATCACCCGCTGTGGGCGTGTTTTCGAGCTCTGAGAGCATGTCGGACAACAGCTCTATTTTGCCGCAGATTTTCGCAAGCTCGACCTTGTTGACTTCGAGCTGCTGCATTATTTGAGAGTTGTGCTTCTGCAAGGCGTCGCCCTGCGCTTTGACTTCTGCGATTTTCTTTTCGATTTCTGATTTTGTCATAATAGCCCCCTAAGCGAGTTTTTTGTAGTCGCCGCTGTCGTTAAATTCGGCATACAGTCCGGTGGTGTCTAAAAATAGCCGTCCGGTGTAACCGCCGCCGGAAGTAAGCTTTAAAGTCATGCCCTTTCCGTTTGTCCCGCTCGAGTAGATTTCAATTCGCGCCGGAACCGTGCCTTTGGTGTTGTTGACGATTTGCAGCAGTGCGCTCGCGTCACTCGTAGCACCAAGCTCCGCGCTTACATCGTTCGCGCCGTTTGGCGCATGCGCGATAAACCCGATGGCATCGCCGCCTGTCGCAACACTTAAAGACTCGTTTACCTCGACTTTTTTGCGGAATCTTGCGTTATCTTTGCTGATTAGCGCAAAATCAGTGTTCCAGGAGCTCAGCGCTGAGACATTGTCGGTGCTCGTTCCGATTCTAAACCCGCCGGACGGAACGCCGCCGAGCGTATATGACGGGCTTGCGAGTGTGGCATACCATTTACCGCCTATAAGCGAGTTGTAAAGCGACAGATATTTTGTGCCTGTTCCAGTGCCAGTTCCTGCGCCTTGATAGAGCTCCACTACTCCGCCGGAAAAGTCTGCTTTGTAACCGTCGTTGTTTAAGATTGACAACTGACCGCCGTCAAGGTTTATGTCGCCGCCAGTGATGTTGATATCGGAAGCTTCGATGTGTCCGGACTCAAGGTTAAAAGAGAACTCGCCGTTTGCAGATTGCATTATGCCGGCGCGGATGATGTTCGCGTTTAGAATGCCCGTGTCGATAAAGTCAGCGACAATGTGACCGTCCTGCGTGACTGCTGTCCTATATAGCCCGGAGTAGCCGCCGGACGAATGACCAAAGCCGGAAAGATTAAACCGCCATATGTTTTTGGCGGTCGAGATGTCCGGCGTGTCCATGATTAAAATTTCCTGCGGATTCTGCGGCGGGTTGAGTCGGACATATCCGCCGCTGTTCCCGGTGATTGCCGCCGTTGCGTCGGCTATCGCCTTTTCGTATGCCGCCGTCAAGTCGGACTTCGCCGAGACGAGCTGACCGCGCAGGTCTTTGGCCTCGTTGACCGTCTGTTTTATGACGTCGGCAAAATTCGCACGCGGCGATCCGAGGTCAATGGATGTGTACCGCTCGCGCAGGACATCATAGACCGTTTTAATTACCTTTGCTTTGATATTGATATTGAGGTCTTTGTGGTAAATCTGCACTGTGTCGCAAAGGCTGACAGATTCAAGTGCGGAAAAACTCGCGTATTCCGGCGACTGCGATAAGTCCACAAAGGACACGGTCATTGACACGGTCGGCGAGTTGATATCATTTGCCGCCGCGTATGCCGCCACCGCCGAGTCAAGCCCGCTCTGCGTGATTTTGCTATCGCCGCCCGAAAAATCGGACGAAAAGTCGCGTATCAGCGTTTTTGCATTGATGCCGCTTGAGTTGGTCACTGCCTTATAGCTGTGCAAGTCGACATTGTCGTTTTTGACATAGCCATATATGCCGGTGTATGCGCTGTCCATGTCGATATCGCACTTTAACTCCGTCATGTTGCGGCCGTATGCAATTCTGACTCCGCGGTCTTTGCCGCGCGCTTTGTGCAGTTTTATTGTGTAATTGTCAAACTCGTACTCGCCGCCGTAGATATCAAGCACAGAGCCGGACACTCCGCCGAGCGCGGCGCGCGCCGAAACATTGGTCAGCGCGATTGACGACGACAATGTGATGTCGGTCGTCGTCACGGAAAAGCCCGTGTCCTTGCCGAGCTGATTCTTTGCGGCGGTCAATATGGCGTTGATAGCGACCTGCGCGTTGCCGGATGCCGAAACCGTCGGCACCGGATATCCGGAAAGCGCATAACTGATGTGCTCGCAGCTTACGGTAAACATGCCATTGATAGGCTTTGACACCTTGCGGATGTGAAAAAACTGATTTGCGGCGGTCGCGTTTGGCTTTGCCTTGACATATCGGTCGATGACAAGGTCGGCGGCGTATCGCCCGAGCATCGGATACTGAAATTCCAGCTCGAAAACGCCGTTGCGCTCCTCCGTACACTGGCAGTCACTCGCCTCGGCAAGCCAGCCGATTTTGGTTTTTGCGTCCGGCTTATAAAGTATCGGTATCATAAGCGCCTCCAGTGCGGCACGATCTCGACCTTGGTCACGGTTCCGCCGCTCCAGCTTATAGCATTTCCCCCGGGTGACAGCACCGGAAAGCTGTCAAAGTTGGCTTTGTTTGACTTCCCGGTCGCGCCGGTATAGACAAGCTGCAGGCTGCTGTCGCACTCGATATAGCTGCCGATGTTTAAAAACGGAAAGGCTTGACCACCAATCGAAAGCGTGATGTTTCCACTGCCGTATATCTTGATATATGGCAGCGCGGAATACGCCGTCGGATTGGTGATTTTCCCTGCCGCCGTCAGCGTCGTTTTGGCGTCGCCGGAGGTCAGGAAGCGAAACGGTTTGCAGCTGAACACCAGCTTCGCCGTGCCGAAATTCCGGATCTGCTCGTCCCAATCCTGCCCGCTCGTGCAGATCGCCATGCGATAGCTGCTTATGTCGGAGCTGTCCGCCAGTTTGGCATATGCCGCACTGCCGAAAAGCCAGTCTGCGACAGCGTCACGGTTTGCCGCGATGTCTTTGCAACCGACGGTGTAGGTGATTTCGACATTCTCAAGGTCGTCGATGCTCGAATCGATTATCAAAAGCCCGGCGCGGCCGGGAATCTTTTGCAGATCATACGGTCGCGCCGGTGTTTTGTTGATTGTTGCCCCCTGCACCACAAGGCCGAGGTCGCTCGATTTTTTGGAATTGAAAGTGAAAGTTTTAGGCATATGCCCGCTCCTTTCTGCGCATCTCGTCGTAGATTTCCTCGGCGATGCGCGAAGCGAGAGCCCTCACATCGCCCCCGCCGTCTGCGGCGTTTATGGTGACATTAAAGTTATAGACTTTATTGCCGCCGCTGACTGCCGCCTGCGCTCGGCGCGCCGTGAAATTCCCGGTTGCGTTGATGTCGACATCCATCGGTATGGAGTCGGTCATTCTCTTCGCGACATCGCGCATCGTGGTTTCAAATCCGACACCAACGCCGAGAGCCATGTTTTTACCGATCTGGTCGCGGAAAACGGTCGACGGTGAGTGTATGCCGAGCACCGATTTCATCGCGTCGGTGACGGCAGAGCCGAGAGACTTGATTTTTCGGATAAGCCAGTCTTTCATGTTCTGAATACCGTTCCACAGACCTTCGAGTAAGTTTTTGCCGAGTCCGGCGAAAACGGTTGACGGCGAGTGTATGCCGAAAAAGTTTTTGAAGCCTTCGAGCATCGCCTTACAGACCTTGACGATTGCGTCCACGACAAGACCTTTGTTGTCCCACAAACCTTTGACGATGCCGCCGATCAGCTGAAATGCCGCCGGGACAAGACGCGGAGCATTTGCGGTAAGCCCGGTCGATATTTCTATCACCAGTCTGACCGCCGAGTTGAGAATTTTGGAAAGATTATCATCCTGTAGCAGTGCATTGACAAGCGAGTCGACGAGCGTAAACGCCGCGTCTATCACTTTGTCGATGTTATCCGCAAGCGCGCCGACGAGCACGACAATGAGCGTGACCGCCGCCTGCATGATAGGATCTAAATTCGCGACGATTCCGTCGACCAGAGTAAAGACGACGTCAACCGCGCCGGAGAGTATCGGCGCGAGGTTGGAGACAAGACCGTCGAGCAGAGAGTTGACCATCTGCGCGCCTGCGTTAAGCAGTGACGGCGTTTGCTCTAAAATCGCATTGATAATATTCTGCACGACCGGAGCGGCGTTTCTAACGACCGCCTTAATCGAGTTTAAGAGATTCATAATCATCGGTTCGAGGTCGGCTTCGCTGTTGCCGAGGTTTTCCTTGAGCGTCTGCATTGCCGCCTTCGTCATGCCGATAGATCCGGTCAGTGTGCTTTCCGCTTCACGCGCAAAATTGCCTGCATACTGCTCCGTTTTTTCAAAAAACATCTGCATCGCAAGCTCGGCTTTTTCAGCGTTCGATGCTTTGTTCCAGACAAAGTTGATGCCCTTGCCGGCAGCATATGCCTGCAAGGTCGTCGCGTTCATAGCCACGCCGAGGTTGTCCATCATCGTGAAGTTGCCTTTTGCAGCTCCGGCGATAGATTCAAGTGCCTGCGATGTATCAATGCCCATGACGGACGCGACATCGGTCGCGCGCTGCATAGCCTTTGTGGTCAGCTCAAGGCTGCGCTCCTGCGACAGCCCGGAGCCCTGGAACAGCGAGCCCATTTTGTTCGCCGTCGCGAGGTATTCACTTTGAGCAACGCCCATATCTTTATAGGCACTTTTACTCTTTCCAACGACTGCATCGACATGACTGCCGAAAACAGCCTCCGCACCACCGAGGTTCTGCTCAAGCTCGCCGAAGCCTGCGACTGATTCCTTGACAAAATCAAAAACCCCTTTAGCGATACTCTTACAGGCCGAGGCAACACTTTTCAGACCGCCAACGATAACATCACTTATGACATGAGCCTTGATAAGGTCGCCGAACTTGATGCTTTTCTTTCCGGCTTCTTCGAGGCTGTCTCCTGCATCGTCTGCGCCTTTTCGGAAATAGGTAAAACGCTCTTTCGCGTCGTTCAGCTTATTCCTAAGCTTATCAAAAACATTGATTTTTTCTTTGAAAGTTTCAAGCTTGTCATGCACGTTTTTCAGCGACGCGCCGAACTTCTCAATTGCAGTCTCAGGCTTCTTTTCCTTGACCTTTTCAAGCTCTTCTTTCGTTTCGTTAAGCTTGGCGTTCGTTTTGGCAAGCTCGGCTTCGGCGTTGTTAAGCTTCAGAGTCCAGCTTCTCACCTGCTCCGAGCCGTCGCCGAATTTTTCGTTTGCTTTTTGTAAGGCGGTTTTGATAAGCTCGATTTTTTCCTGCTGCTTTTCCGCAGACTCGGACAGTGTTTTTCCCTGCGCCGTCCACAGCGCCATTTGGTCTTTGTTTTCAAGAAAAACGGCACTGTTTTTTTTCATGTTGCTATTCAGTATCGACAGGCTGTCATCTATTTTTAATACAGCTTCCTTAAAATTGGTCTCATCCGCGCTGTCAAGGGTTTCTCTCATCTCATTAAGCGACGCGCTTGTTTTAGCCAAATCACCCTGTGCATAGTTGAGGTCTGTTCTCCATTTTCTGACGGCATCGGAATTTTCTCCATACTGCTTCGTTGCATCTTCAAGAGCTTTTTGAATAATGGCGACCTTATTTCGCTGTTCGTCCATCGTTCGACTCAAGGTCGAATATTGAGAAGTGCAATAGCCAAGCTGATCTTTGTTCAGTGCAAATTCCTGTGTGTTTTTTTTGGCTTCAGAACGCAAAAGCCGCATGGTGTTGTTTATGTTTTTAATTGCCTTATTAAAATCGGCTTCGCCATCGAGTGTAATCTTCGATCCGATTCTGTTTTTACTACTCATCATCCACCTCCCCCTTTTTGACTAATCCATGCCAGATGCAATAATTTTCATACAGGCTCGTGACTTGCCGCAAAGTCAGCCGCCAAGCCTGCGCAAAAGGAAAGCCGAGTAATACCGTCGCTCTGAAAATCCAGAGGTCAACATCGACGATTACTCGGCCTGGCTGTTTTTTGTTTCTTCGAGTCCTGCCGCTTCTGCCACGGCATCGACGGCGGCGTTCAGCTCATCGTCCTCCGGCAGCTCCTCGGCGGTCGGAAGCGACACGCCGAAGGTCTGCATCAGCACGTCGGTGTACTCGCTGATGTTTCCTATGTCGATTTTTCTGCCGATATAGCTCTCGGTGACATGCTCGAGCTTGACATCGTGGTCGTCGTTGTAAGCATCGACCGCGTCGTTGATAAGCACGGCAAGGATCCACTTAAGTTGTTTGACCTCACTCGACGCTCCAAAGACATTCTCAAGCTCGCCGTATCTTTCCTGCAGTTGCTCGATGCAGTTAAGCGTCAGAGCGACGTTATATGTCTTTCCGCCGATAGTCAGCGGAACCCGTCTTTCTTTTGTTTCACAAATGATAGCGTTCATAAATAGACGCGCGGGCGAGTTTCCCCGCCCGCTCCTCCTTTTTGGTTTATGTGTCGGAGACCGTGATTCCGAACTTGGTCTTAAGTGCGGCGATCGCCTCGGCGGCGGTGGTGTAATAGGTCTTGGTGCGCCACGCTCCGGACTTGTCCGCTATTGCCTTGCCCTCGAGCGACGAGGTATTAAAGGTGATGTTGTCGCCTTTGGTGGTGTGTGTCTCACTCGGAAGCGAGAATTTGACCTTGTGGACAACATAAGTCAGATACTTTCTCACGCCGTCCACGACCTCGACGGAAACAAAGCCGTAGCCGCCGTATACCGGCGCGTCGCTCGCTTTTGAGGTCAGCACGGTCGGCTTCGGAGTCGTCGAGCCCGTGCCCTCGGTCTTCGTCTCGCCGAACATACTCACAAAAACCTCAACCGGAATAGTTGACGTTTCAAGAGTGATGTCGGCATCTTTAAATTCTGTTTCATACTCCGCCAGCGCGTCGTCGGCATAGAGAGAGCCTTCGACCTTGTTCGGTTTGACTTCGGTCTTGACCATCTTGCCGACAAAAGCACCGTTTTCGTAGGTTATCGCCGAGTCAGTTTCTGACTTTATCGGCGCAAAAACAGGCAGAGATGCTTTAAACTGTGCCATTTTTTAATCGTCCTCCTCGTCATTGACTACGCCCTCAATCTCGGCATCAACCGCGATTTGGACATAGTTCTTTTCTTCATCGTACAACTCCGCAGTCGACGTGACCGTAAAGCCCGCCGCGCGGAGCCGTTTTCTGATTTGCTTTTTGTATTTCTGCGGATTGTTCCGCGTCCACAGCGACACGCGCACATATGTGCCGTCATATATCGGCTCATCGTCCGCCCAAAACTCCGGCCGCTCGTCGAGATAGGAAAAAGTGATATATTCCTCGTCGTCACCGGAATAAAAATTCGGATATATTTTCATTCCCATGTCGCTAAACGCGGATATGATCAGCTGATTCACATTCATCCTTCAACCCCCGTTTCACGCCGAAACACTTCCGCCATTGCTGCCTCACACTCGGCGCGGCAGTCGTTAACAGCTTTTGTCAATATCGGCGTCGGCGCCTGATTCTTTGTACCGTACTCCAAGTGCGCCAGAATTTCCATGTTTCGCACCGGAGTTTTGCGCTTCTTTATCTTGCCGTGCTTGTCAATATATTTCCTCGACATTCCGGTCGGTCTGACTGTCGCGAGATATGTTCCGTTCTTGGCTTTCTTCGCGCGTGTGCGCTTGACGCTGTTGACCATCGTGCCAGTTCGCCGATGTCCGGCAAGTGCCGCCTTGATGCTTCTTTCCAGTATCGGAGTTGCCGCGTCAATCATCTGCGGCGCGTATTTCTCGACTTCCGACAGCTTGCCGAGACTTCGTAAAAAAGCCGGATCTATTTCAAAATCAAACTTTCCCATTTCAGTCCACCTTCATATCGGAGCAGTGCAGCTCCATCAGACCGTCGAGGCGGTCATAGACGCGCGTTATCTGCAGTTTCGTTTCGCCGTCGTAGACAAATTTGCTACGGCGGTCAAAAGACCGCGAGCGCACGACGTAGACCCGCTCGACTTTCATGCCGGCTTGCGCCGCCTCGTAAAACTCGCTTGACTTTGACGACTCCGCATGCGCCCACAGCGGCAAGCGCCGCTCGGTATTTTTTTCATAACCGTCGGCGTCCTGCTCGCTCTTGTCGATATAGGCGACCTCAATTCTGTTTTTCAGATACATCGGCACCCGCCTCCGTTCTAAGCTGCAGCGCAAAGCTGTTAAAAAGCTTCTCGGTGTTCGCCGACACCGTGCGGTTCAGCTCGCCGCCATCGTACATATCACGCACGGCGACGAGCACAAGAAACTGTGCGCGCGGATCGTTAAGGTCACAGTCGCTGCCGACAGCAGCCGAGAGGAATTTCTCGGCCGCGTCGATAAAGCCTTTTATCATTGCATTGTCGACATTGTCATCGACACGCAGGAAGCGTTTAGCCTCCGCCAGTGATACGGCCATTGTTTACACCGCCTCAGCCGTTCTGCTTGCCGGACTGCAGGACAGCAATCTTCTGATTGTTCTCGACCTTGGAGTCTGCCTCGAGCCAGCCAACAACGCCCTTTGCGTTCTTGTCGGCATACTTCTCGTTAAGCACCTGCAGTTCGAGCTGTTTTGCGATTTTAAGCGCCATGCCCGAAAAATCACCGTAGAGGACAGGGAAGCCCTCCTGCGCATCCGCTTCGTCCATTGCGTCGGAGAGATAGACCGGCGAGCCGAGTATCTTCCAGCCGAAGCCGTTTTCGATGTCCTTCATCAGGTAGTCATTCTGTGAGTTTTTGGTCTTCCTGAGCGCGGTAAAGGTCTTGTTGCTCATGATCCACATCGCATTGGACTGGTAGATCTGCGGCACCATCGCCTGCATATCGATAAGGACATCAAAAGTGATACCGGAGAGCGCATATGTAGTCAGCGTCTTTTTGTTGGTGGTCGAAACCGCGCCGGTCATCTTGCCGCTCGTGCCGTGGATAAGCTCGCGCTCGAGCTTGGCGCGGAAAGCCTCGGTCATAAGCTCCTCAACCTTTGCAACGATGTTGATATCGGTGTTGTTGATAAGCTTATTGGAAATGACGGTAAGCGCGCCGAGGGCATAACCGGTAAGGTCAACGCTTGTAAACTTGCCCTGACCTGCGGTCAGTGCGGTGAACTCGTTACCCTGATAGGCAGCGGCGATATCACCGGTCGGAGAATCGGCAGAGGCGTCGGTACCGTAGACAGGTATGGACAGAGCGCCCTTGGTGTAGTACTTTGTGGCTTTTTCAATAATCGGCGATACGTTGACTATATCGGTGATTATTTTGTTCGCGATGGTCTTGGGGATGATAGCTCCGTTCGAGCCCTGCGACATTCCCGCCGAGGCCGCCTTTCTCAGATATTCGACGAAGCTCTTCTCTTCGCTGAGATCTGCACCGCCGTTGTCGCCGTGCTCCTCGGGGTCAAGCTCGTCCTGCTCCGCCTCAAAAAGGCGCTTCTCGGTCTCATACTCGCCCTTGAGGTTGTCGACCTCGTCGAGGCAAGCCTTGACAAGGTCAACCTCGCCCGCTTCATTGTGCTGCCTTGCCTCTTCGGTTTTGGACTTGATTTTGGCAAGCAGATCTCTCATTTTCTTATTCATCGTTTGATTCCTCCGTGTAGATAAAATTTTCACGGATGCGTATGGCATCCGTGTAGTCTGTGGACTTTTCTTTTTCTTCGGGCGGTTCCTTGCCCTCGAACTCTTTGGTCACGCCCGCCGCGCGCTGTGCGGGAACCGCGACAAAAGAAACCTCATAAGCGTCGACCGCGCCGACAAGCTTATAAAAGCAAAGCGCGCCGTCGTACCGTTTGCCGCGATAGTGCTCGCACCGTCTGGCGTCGCCGCCGCAGATAGAGCACTGCGCAGATTTGACGCTGCACCCGACGCTGCACTCCTTTTTGATGCCGCCCTCGATTTCGGCGATGAGCTGCCCGCTCGTTGCCTTAATGCAATAGCAGTGTAAGACAAGCTGTTTATACTCTTCGCCGGTCTTGGTGGTCTCGCCGGGACTGGTGATAACCTCCGCGTCAAAAATCCGTGCGCACTGATTTGTGCTCTGCGGATTATGATCGCTTATAACGGTCTTGCCTTTGTACAGCTCGGCAAGCTGCTCAAGCGTCTCGCCGGAAAATGCCTCATAGTCACGGTCAATCTCGTTGTCGCAAGCGACCATCTTAAAGGCAAAAACCTCTTCGGCGGTCAGCTCTTTCAGCGTGCAGGCGTTGATTTTCGCCATTTTGTCATCGTCAAGATCGAGGCTCTTGACAATGGCGCATTTGTCAATTTTCATCTTTTTCACCTCCTTTGGCGTACTGTATTCCGGCTTGCGTCAGCGGCAGCATGGATCCGTTACAAATCAGCTGGTCGCCGCCCGGAAGCTCGCCTTTATCCAAATAGGCACGCGCCTCATTTGGTGTGTAAACGGTGTTTTGTACTGCACTTGTCATCGCCTCGAGCTGTGACTTAAAGTCCGCGCGAAGAATGACCGCCACGTTGAATTTTGCGAAATACCCGTTTGTCATATCCTCGTCGCTCAGAAGCTTGTAGGTGACCTCGTCCTCATACTGCTTCAAGATGTACAAAAGCGTGTCAATATAAAAAGCAAGCTGCTGCTGCTCGGCTGCGGCATAGCTTGCTTTTTCGTAGTCGTTAATCTGATTCGGTTTGATTCCAAAGGCGGCGGCGATCTGCAGCGCCGAGTATTTTTTCAGCTCGATAAACTGGTTGTCCGCGAGCTTCATATTCAGTGGCTGAATGGTTGACCCCGCCGGAATCGGCACAAGGTTTTTGACCGTGTCAACCTTGCCAGTGATATACTCTTCAATCTTTGTGGTATATCGCTTTTCAAGCTCGTCGTTCAGGTTTCCGGTGTATTGCAAAACGGCTTTGGCGGTAAAACCGTTCTTGTACATCTCATTCAACATCTTCTGCCCGCGCATGTTCCCGCCGAGCGTGGTGCTCAGCTGGTCCCGGACACTCAGTCCGGCGATGCCGTCAAAGGAAACGGACGTGCGGAAATGCATAATGCTGTCGTGCGGAATCCTGACGGTCTCGCCGCTTTTCGGATTGTGGAAAAGATACCAGATAGCACCTTTCTTTCTGTTCCAGATTCCCTTATCGTCACAGTATATCTCCACGCTCTCCGGCGGCAGGCACCACAGGTTTGTGTTCTTGCCCGCTCCCGTTATCCACACATACGCGTTGCCGTAATGGTTTCGGTTGATTTCGACCGTCGACCAAAAGTGTGTCGCGGTCATGTACGGATTCGGACGGATCGCAAGCAGACGGTAAAGCTCGTGCTTCTCCGCCGTCTTGATTCCGCCGCCGGATGTCGTACGCATGATTTTAAACGGCATCTTTCCGATAGCTTCTGACAGGATTTTTATACAGGCAAAATATGTCGCCTCGCCCAGAGCCTCGCCGTCGTCGCTTATGCCGAGAAAATCAAGCAGCGCCTGCCGCTCGACCGTCTGCTGGTCGACCGTCTGCTGGTCGACCGTCTGCTGGTCGCTTGCACTTTTTTTCTTAAACAATGGCATCAAGCCCACCCCATTTTCTTCAAATAATCTTCGACCACCGTTTCATAGTCCGGCGTCTCTTCTTTGCTGGATTTTCGATACGCGACATGCGCGTCGATAATAGCGTCGACGACATCGATGCGCGCGTGCCGTGCGTTCACTTCCTTGTCGACTTTGATTTCGCCAAAAGAGTTTTTCGTCTTTTTCGCGTTGACAATAGACCACGACATCAGCGCGTTCCGCTGATCGTAAAGCACATTTCCGGCTTTGACCTCAAGTGCAAAGTCAACCGTCGTGTCCGACAGAAAACGCGCCGACTGCTTAACTTCAAGCAACGGCGCGCCGAGCGTATCAAGTTCTTCCAAAAATGCGTCCGCATTGTGCGGGTCATATCCGATGCAGGCGATGTTGATTTCAAACTTTTCCTGCAGTTCTTTCAGATCCGCTACGATTTGCAGATAGTCGTTTTTCAGACCGCCGACCGCTTCGGACGGCGTAAGCAAGCCGGACTTTGCCCACACATCATACGGTGCGGTGTCCGTGATGATATGTTCTTCAAGTCGCTTGGCCGGAATGTAGGAATGTGACCAGACATATATCTTCCCATCGTCAAGCGGAAAAAGGAGCGCGAGCGAGGTCAGGTCTCCGCCACTTGAGAGGTCGAGCCCGGCGAAACATCTGCGGCCGCGCATATTTTCTATCGTCATCTCCGTCCGGCCGAGCTTCCACTCGTTCGGCGTGATATACTGTGTGTCGCCATATTCATACCACAGGTTTTGGCGCTTGGTCATATAGTCGGACATTTCAAAGCCGCCCATCTGCTTCGCCGTCTGCGCATCGCGGCGGAGCTGTTCAAGCGCGCTCGGAACCGTTACAAGGTGCGGGTTTGCCTTATACCACACGCTCTCATCGAAAGGGTCGTCCTCTTTGTCCAGTGTGTATATGTCAACAAAAAAGTCGTCGGCTTCCGCCGTGCCGGCAAGTATCTGCAGGCAATAATCGTCCATCTCGCGGCAGAAGCTGTTCAGGCTTTTTCCGCGCGTGGTTATCATGGATATCAAAGCTTCGTCAAGCGAGGCTTGGCCGTTGTACAAAGCTTTATAAATTCCGTTGTCTTTGTGCTGGTGGATTTCGTCGACCGAGCAGAATATCGCGCGGAATCCATCGTCAAGCCCGCTCTCCCTCGACAGTGCCTCAATCGTGCATCCGGTGCGCTTGGCGATGATAAGGCTCTTATAGTCCTTGACGTCAAACAGCGCCTGCAGGTCTTTGTCGACCGTTATGAATTTCTGGATTTCTTCCCATGCGATTCGCGCCTGCCGCTTTTTCGTCGCCGCCGTGAAAAGCTTGCCGAAGTTATATCCGCCCCAATTCGCGATGTACGACCCGGTGATTCCGTTTTCAAAGGTCTTGCCGTTCTGCCTCGCGACAGATTTATATTTTCGGCGGATGCGTCGGAAACCCGTCTCGGCATGCACCCACCCGAACGGCACGCCGAGGTCAAAGCACTGGAAGTCGTGCAGCCGAACCGGACGCGGCTGCGCACCCTCGGCTATCGTCAGCATTTCAGCATATCGCAGTATCTTCTCGGACTTCTCCGGACACCACACAAACGGAAATTCTTTCGTGCCCTGCTTAGCGATCTCGTTCAGGTGCCGTTCGCACGCCATACGGTGCGTCAGGCAGGACGGTTCCTGCCCGGAGACCACCCGCTCAGCGTGCAAGGTAGCTCTATCCTGCACTCTCATCACCACGCTCATCCGCGTCGAAAAGGTCGAATTTGTTCGCCGGTTCTTTCGGCTTTTGCGGAATAATAAGCTTGCACCTGCTTGATACGGTCATGCCGAAGTCGGCCGCGAATTGCTGGCAAATTTTGAGGTATTTTGCCTGCAAATTCAGCGTTTTTTCGTACTGCTCAAACGGCATTTCTTTCTTTAACCGCTTGCGGATTTTCTGCAAGGTTTCCTCGGCGATTATGTAGCGTCCAAGCGACTCGGCGTCGATATCAGCATACAATCCGATGTCGGCGAGCTGCCGGGCGATATAATTGAATCTATTTTTTTGTTTCTTCGAGAGACAATCCGGCGGTTCAATTTTTGTGAACGGCGCGGTCACTTCTGCTGCTCGTCTCTCTTCAATTTCGTCCTTTCCGAGGTGCGATTTTCCGTTCATCACGAGAAGATCTATCGGCTGTCTTGGCCGCCCTGCCATGCTCTCACTCCTTTGATTTTCATTTTCGGCGTTTTTGCTGCGAAGAGGTAGGTCGGCGACGGGTTACCGCAAAAGCGTCAAACTTTTTTCACACCCCCGTGGGGCAGAGACACACCCGCTCGGTCTGCCTTGTTGTGGCACGCCTTGCACAGTGAGATGCAGTTGGACGGATCAAAGCGCTTGTTCCAGTCCTGCTTAACGCGGACGATGTGATGCACATCCGAAGCCACTGACAAGCGACCATTCGCCGCGCAGTTGACACACAGATAGTGGTCTCGTGCGAGTATGCCTTGGCGGAATCTCCGCCACTGTCGCGAGTTGTAAAAGGCTTCCGCCTTGGCATCCATCTCTTCGCTGTCGTCAATCTTGAGCTCTTCTCTTGTTGCTTTTCTCTCCGGCTTACACTCGGCGCAGTACGTCTCACCGAGCGGTATGACTGCGCCGCACTTGGCGCAGAGCTTATAAAACATCCTGCTCCTCCTTTGCAGTTGACTGCAAAGCGCACCCCCCGGAGGAGTGCGCCCGCGTCTGTCCCTTGCCGGACTCGGACCGGCGTCCCGAAATGCCATACGATCGGGCTCTTGCCTGTTGAGTTAAAAGGACATAAAAAGCGCACCTCTCGGCTCACGGAGAGATGCGTCAAATGAAGGTGTCGGCAGCGCGTGGAGTAGAACCGCGCCTTTGGGGTCCTATAAGCCCTAAAGATAACCGTATGCCGCCATATAAAGTGCCCTGCTATTAAAACCCGCCGCAGGGCAAGGCGGGAAGAAAGGAGAAAAGAATTATGTGGAACTCTGTTTCAGCCGTTCGGCGATCCGGTTTCGAGCAACGCGATAATATCGCTCGTCTTTTTCAAAACCGGTGTAGTGCCGTCCGGTGTTGATGCAGGCGATAGCGGTTGTCCCGCTCCCCATGCAATTGTCAAGCACAGTGTCGCCTGCGTTAGTGTATGTGCGGATGAGATATTCAAACAGCGCGACCGGCTTTTGCGTCGGGTGCAAGCCCCGCTCGCAGTTGATTTGTAGCAGATTCCGAGGATATCCGGTCACATATCGCAGCGAGTCCCTGCCGAGAGTGCTGTCTTTGTAGATGCCGTCCGTTTCGCGTTTGCCTTTTGTAACTATCGGCTTTTCGAGATGTTTGATGCCTTGCGGATTGTATGTCGGCGCTTTTTTGTAAAAAACACAGACATCCTCTATGCAGCGCATCGGCTGATATTTTGCAAAGGTAAATCCGGTCGGCATGTTCTTCTGCCAGTACCAGCAATAGCGGAAAAATCGGCGGCAGCTGTTAATGACGTCGGTCGTAAACGGCTGCGCGGCCGTAAGCACCACAGCGCCGTTGTCTTTCAGGATCCGCCAATACTGCGACCACAAAAGGCCAAAGTCCAGCGCGTTATCCCACGCGCAGTCCGTCATACCATATGGCAGATCGCAAAGAATCATATCAATGCTGTTGTCGGGATAGATTTTCATCCCGGCGATTCCGTCGCCGAGAAATATCTTGTCTAAGTACTCCAAGTTACACTTCCTCCAGTGATTCAAAAAATCCGGAATTCCGCGCTTTTCGCTTATCAGAGTACTCTACATTACCCATTATAGGCTCAAGTTGGTCCCCTTTGTGCACTCTTTTATTTTTGCTCGCGGTCGAGGATGCAAAAGAATTTGTGGCGGAGATTATAAAACTGCCTGCGCCCGCTCGGCACCGGCATATATTCATACGGCGTCCCCTGCGTGACGTTCTTGAGCAACGGTGTTATCAGTCCGACATCAGAGCCGCAGGCAAGCTTCACGCACCGCTCAATTAGCGCGACATCTTTCTTTTCCCGCTCCCGGCTTTCTGCCCTTTTTGCCGTCGGATCAGAGCAGCCCGAAGCGGACGGCATCCCGGATGGCGCCGCCGCCGATAAAGCATATGTATCTTTTGCCCGCTCCTTTTTTCGTGGATACTGTAGGCAAAAGTATTTCAGCTCCCGATAGCGTTCGCGGGGTATGTCATATTTTTTTGGCAAATCCTTATCTCTCGGCATTGTCGTTTCCCCTTAACAGCTCTGGGTTATCGTGTATATTCCCGACAACCTCAAACTCTTCCGAATCATAGTAAAATGCTGTAAATTTCATGCCCGCTCGCCCTATAAAACTTGCGAGACCGTTATCATAATCAATTTGATAAATGCACATTTTGCCGAACCAAAATCTCTTTACTATATCGCCCTCAAAAATCTTTGTGCCGTTTTTATCTTTAAGACCTGTGTACTGCCCTGCGGTATTTTCATCAACATACAAGCAATTTGCACCACGGCAATTATATTCTTCACACTCGAATATGTTTTCCACCATAACCATTTCGCCACGACCATCTTTTGTAGGTACGCCGTACACCCACTCGCCGTTGTCTGTTTGTTTACCACGAAAAAGTATCTCACGCATTGTTGTCACTCCAATCCAAAGCCTGTCCGCTCCAAAGCCTGTCCGCATTTCGGGCAATGCTTGAATATACTATGAGTAAACGGATTTACTATAGCCGTAGTTTCGCAGTTCGAGCAAACTATATAAATATCGCCAAACCTAGGGTCTATTTTGTCAATAGGCTTCTTCGGTATTTGCTTTTCGAGAGCTTCTTTGCACACGATAAGCATTTCTGTATATTCTTGTACGCCTTGATACTTTTCAGAAAATTCTACATCATTTAGAAGCTCTAACGCTTTTTTTGCTGTCATCATTTGTACCTCCGTCCATTATTGCGCCGCAGTGCGGGCAGTAATAACATCCTATATCCAGCGGTGTTATCGTTCCGTCCGCCATCTTCTGCTCTTTAAAGCAAGTCGAGCAAAAATACGCTCCGTCAAGCGCGTTTTCGGGACGATATTTTATCCATTCACCGTGTTTAATCTCTTGTACATCAGCGGCAGGAGCTTCCTCAATACTTGTTATTGCTTTTGTTAGGTAATACGCACATAGCGCAGAACCGTCTGCCCACCATGTCGGCAAATCTTTAATGTGTTTTATTAGTTCCTCGCGGTCAATATAATCACTCATTTTGTTTTCCTCCTCTTCGTCGCGAAACTTGACACATTTACAAGGCTTTAAAAAGCTGACATCCGTCAGCAGTTTTTCCTTTTTCTCGGTCGATTCGGCGGCTCGTCTTCGGGCTCCTTTATGTATTTAAAACACATATATCCGAATCTGTTTTGAATGCACTCGACAAGGCGATAGCCCTTCGGGGCGATCGGCGGGTTGTCCGGGCTGTAGCTCCGGAGCGCGACCTTTGCGTCCTCGCTGTCAGGCTGCCGCATGTTGCGGGTTGATAAATATCTATGTTTAGTGCCCTGCTCGGGCGTCCAATGGTCGAATAAGTAATTGGCAAGACCTGTGTAATCGCAACCGTGGTCTATACCGTTATAATAGTTGTGTCGGCGCAGGTGCTCTATCTGCACGATATCGCCATAGATCCACTGCGCTTTGATGATCTCTTCCGGCACGCCGTCGGAGACCATGTGAAAATGTATTCTCTTTGTGTTTCTGCCGCGTCCCATATAAAGGTTGATTTTCGCTTCCGGGCACGCGTATTGTAGTCTGCGTTTATATAATGTACGCAACCGGCGCGCCTCGCCCCAGTCGTGTACTTCGTGGTCATTGTCAAAGGTAAGAGTGGAATAAAGGGAAGTCGGCGAGAAATTCTCGTTGAAAACTCGCGCGTGCTTCCGCCTTGCTATCATCAGATTGTGGCGCTCGCGCTCCTCGTCCGTGCGGAGCACCGGCTTGTACTGCGCTTTTGCGACATTGGCGGTGCGGTCAGAAACCGTGTAGACTTCCTGCTCGCAAACCGCGCCGGAAAATATTCGTTTCTTGACTCGCACCGCTTTTCACATCCTCATTTCAAATTTTCGTATTTTATCGAACTCATCGACGAAAGCTCGTCGAGATATCCGACAGTGTTCTCCGTCAGCACCCGCGTTGTGCTGATTGGGATAATCGCCATCACAAAGAATCCGGCTTTCGCCGCAAAGAACGCGCCGGCCGCGGTCTGACGGTAGTACAGCTCGAACTCGTCCACATCAAGCGGCTCGAGATATTTTGACTCGACAAACTCTATTCCGGCCGAAGTCTTATATGGTATATAGTCGTAAGAGCCTATCCGCAGAGATATCGGCAGAGGATCGCAGCGCTCTTCTCCGTCAAATTCGTCTTTGACCATCTTCAAAAACGCTTCCGGCGGCTCGGCGGTGTATCGCTGCACGATTTTGTCCGCCTGCGTCGGTGTGATATCGAAAGATGTCATAAGCGAGTCGATTGAAAACACCGGGCAGTCGTTAAGATAGTAGGCGGCGAGGCCGTCGCCGAGCATCTGCGTTGTCATATCGTACAGCGATATGTGCTTATTCGCCTTGCACAGACTTATAATTTTTTTGATTTTCATAAAAAGTTCCTTTCTGCTTTATTAAATCGATGTCATCCGCCCGCACGTTCCAGTCCTTTTTTGCCTCATCGCGCTCGTCGACGCCCACCAAAAGCCCACCGTCGGAATTGATTTGAAGTTCAAATTTATATTTTTTCGGAATGGAAGCTCCACATTCTTGACATTTGATGCAGAACACCCAGCCTCTAATCGCGCCCCTTTCGGTGGACGCTGTCGCCACATATTTTGCCGGTGCTCCGCAAAACGGGCACCTTCTCAATGGCTCTCTTTGCGACTCAAACTCAAACATCGTAAGCACCTCCGTTTTTCGAGGTAAAAGGGTTCGTTATCCATTGTTATTCCTCCATCGGTTCGTTCCAACATTCCTTGTTCCAACATTCATCGCATTCTAACACTGGACACTCTCCGCCGTAAATTCTTTCTCTGCATACAAACGGGGTTCCATCTGAGTTGCTCCGCGCTTTCGGGAACTTCTCAAAGAAGTCCTGCGCGTATGTTTTCTTCGGCTGTTCGTCGCTCCATTTTTGCACAGTTTCGATTGCCGTTTTAATATCCTTATCACGGATTTTTGAATACGTGAGCTTGCAAAGCCCAAACATCGGGCAGTCCTCTTTATTAGCCGCATTAGCCACGCACTCATCACGTGAGCCACAAAGTCTTTTGAGTTCGTGTAAAAAGTTTATTGTTTTGCTGCAATCCATTTTTAAATCTCCTTTACTGTTATTTCTGTTCACGGGTTTTCTTTGTCATAGCTCCCGAAGAGCTGAAGCTCAACATTTGAAAAGCTGTCATCTTCTGCCTTGTGCGGATCCGCGCCCCTCGGGGACTATCTCTCCGCAACAAACACATCTGTCTGCATTAGCCATTTTCAACCCTCCTATTCCATGCTTTGATTTCTTGTTCTTTGGTTGAGTGCATTTCGGCGAAAGAACTGCACACGCAAGCTCCCACTGCTCTTGATATTGGTAAAATAAAATATTCGCCGCAAGCATATCCGATTTCGGGCACTTCGCCGCACTGCGGGCACGGCTTTAAATCAAGCATCGTAAGCACCTCCGTTGCAGGCGTATTCTTTCAGCGCGGCGGCGGCTTGCGCCATAACGCTCTCGATGCACGCGCTCGACACGACTTCGCCGTCGTTATACGCCGGGCAGACCTGGCATGCGCCCTCTTTGCCGGATCCGCAAATCTCCGCCGCTTCTATAAGCTGTTCAAGCGTCAGGGTTTTCACAGTTTTCAACCTCCTTTGCCAGTCCGCATTTCAGCGGGCTGTTATAACAAGGATTTTTACAAGTGCCGATTTTCTGACACTGGAAACAGCAGTAATTCCCGCGACGGTGATCGCAGTTAAAATGTGTGCACATCAGGATTCCGGCTTTCTTTTTATTCATCGTCCGCCGCCTCCATTTCCTCGTTCCAGCAAGCTTTACACGGCGCCGGACCCGCTCCGGCTACAGCGGAGTACTGGCAACTCCCGCCGTAGCAGTTGACGCGGCACATCCTCGGCACACCTTCTTTATCCGGCTTTGCTTCCGGGAACTTCTCGAAAAAGTCTTGCGCATAGGTTTTTCGCGGGTTCTCTCTGCTCCATTTATATAAATTTTCAATCGCATATTCAATATCCTTTCGCGAAAGGGTTGGAACCCCTTTTTCACAAAACTCATACAAAGGACATCTATCGATTATGCCAAGCTTGCAATCCCTGCGCGAGGCGCAGAGCCTATGCGTTTCAACAAAAAAATCTATCGTTTTACTGCAATCCATACTCATTCTCCTTTCAGCAGTTCATGCTCGCCGCTCTGAAGCTGAAGCTCCGTCTCAGACATCTCATAGCCCAACTCGCAAAGGAACTCATAAATTCTGTCAAGGCTTTGGTCCCCTCTGTATTTAGGTGCTGATTTAGCGTTGTTTGATGCATACCATCCGGCGGTATAGTAGCCATTATTCTCATTGTCTCCGGCAAGCGCATACGCAACAACTATCGACGCACGCTTGTCCTCGGCGATAAACTGCCGCCATTTCGGCGCATCCACATAATGCTCTTTTTCGTCTGCTCCGATCTCGGAATTGATATATGCTCTGTCATATGTACAATAGTCCGTTATCTCGCAACCCGCAAACATCACAAGCCACTTGATGATTGTTTCTTTATGTTTTTCGACTGCAGTAAAGTTCTTGACAAAGTTTACGCGGCACTCATACGCCGTTTTTGTCAGGCGCATTAATTCGCGGTTGGCGCTGTCTATACGCAGCTCGCATTCCGATTTTTCTTCTTTCTTTTTTGATGCTTTGGCTTTCTTCCGCATAAGGTACACCGTGCCATAGGATATTTCCCAAAAAAGTTCCTCTTTGTTTTTGGGCTTTTTAAAAGTTCCTTCTTTCCAGTCTGCAATCTCACACCGTTCAATCCAGTCATAGGCGGAGCTGTAAATTTGGTTTTTTACGGCTTTTGCGCCGATTGCCTTTAGCTCAGCTTTGACAAGTGGCGTTTTCTCGGCTTCAATCTGCCGCCTCTTCGCGCGAGTAAGGCTGAACTCAAACTCGCGTGTTCCGACAACTTTCAGCAGCTCGCGGCGCTCTTTTTCGTCTTTTATGTCCGCTATCTGCACATAGTTCTCGAGCGTTCCGCCGCGCTCCACCGCCTGCTGCATCTGCTCTGTCGGCAAAGTCGCTATCTTCAAGCGCTTGCGCACGGTTGTTTCGGCGAAGCCGGTCTTTTCGACAATCTCGGCAACCGGCACGCCGAGGTTAAACATCATCTGCATACCCTGTGCCTGCTCGTAGACCGTCAAATCAGATCGCTGCATATTTTCAAGCAGCATCGTAGACAGCTGCGTTTTATAGTCCATATCAACCACGGCGCAGGGAACCTCAGTCAGTCCCGCCTGCTTTGCGGCCGCGAGTCGTCTGTGCCCGATGATAACGGTATACATGCCGTTTTCGGCCGGAACGACCGTCAGGTTCTGCAGGATACCGCGCGCTTTGATGGATTCCGCCAGCTCGGTGACATCGCCGATATTTTTCCTCGGATTGTCCGGGTGTTCTTTAAGTTTCGTTACATCGATGTTAGTTATCATGATTTTTTCTCCTTTATACCCGGTTTCAGCAATTTAATAACCTCGTCTGACAGGCTGCAAAATTCGTCTTTGTCTATGCCGACAATGATGAATGTTCCGACAAAATCGCAGCCGCAAAATCTGCAGTTGTGCGGCAGTCCTAACAGTTTGCCTTCTTCGTTGCAGATAATGACGACGTCCGTCGATATCGTGACGGTTTCGATATAACCGCCAACCGTTCTCTGTAGGTTCTCCAGCGTGTTTGATATCCACACCACTCTTGCAGGTTTTCCCGGGTCTTTTACTATGACCTTAATCTTTTCCGCGCTGATATCGTCGGTGATAAGGTCGTCAATTATGTACTGCGCAATCCGCTTTTGATTCGAGCCGCCCTTTTCGCTCTCGGCGTCGATTTTGGCTATTGCCTTTTTCATCAGTTCTGTCATTTTTTTATTTCTCCTTTAAATCGTGTTGATGTCGAGTTAGCTCGCGAAAAATTGCGTCCTAATTTTCGGCAACACCTCTGTCGAGTTAGCTCGCCGAAAGTTGCATACTAATTTCAGATTGCCGCGCTGAAAATTAGCTCGCAAAAAATTGCGTCCTATTTTTTGACAACGCCTCTGTCGAGTTAGCTCGTCGAAAATTGCATACTAATTTCAGATTGCCGCGCTGAAAATTAGCTCGCAAAAAATTGCGTCCTATTTTTTGACAACACCTATGTCGAGTTAGCTCGCCGAAAATTGCATCCTAATTTCAGATCGCCGCGCCGAAAATTAACTCGCGAAAAATTGCATCCTATTTTTCGGCAATGCCTATGTCAAATTAGTCCGTCGAAAATTGCATCCTAATTTCAGACTGCCACGCCGAAAATTAGCTCGCGAAAAATTGCGTCTTATTTTTCGGCAATGTCTATGTCAAATTAGTCCGCCGAAAATTGCATCCTAATTTCAGACTGCCGCGCTGAAAATTAGCTCGCGAAAAATTGCGTCATAATTTCAAATATTCCGATATTTTTTCTTTTGCCCGCTCCCACCCGGAGCACCAGACGGCGCGGAAACCTTGCCTTTCAAGCGCTTCGAGCCACCATTGCTGGTCGACCGTCGGCTTGTTTCGGCCGGCTTTCATTTCGATGTACAAACCGTGGTATTTTCCCCGGGCGACCGGCAGGCAGAGGTCGGGCACGCCCTTTTTCATCCCCTGCCGCCGGAGCGCGGCACCGTAAGCCACGCTGCGCTTGCCTTCGTTCGGGATGTGGTATAAAAGCCGCAGCTCCGGATGTGCGGCGGACTGGTATTCCGCCCACACAAAAAGTGCCTCCTGCTCCTCCGCCTCGCGGTTCTCGCGGCGGGTCGCGCTTGCCTGGTCTTTCTCGGTGCTTTCTCCGTCCGTCGAGTAGACGGTCAGGCTGTCCAGTTCGCACCCGCAGACGCGGCAGAGTCTTGTTTTGTTGCCGTCGGCAAAGTTATATTCACGCCCGCATTTCGGGCATCTGTAAGATCGTATTTTCATATCGCGCCCCCATTGACATCTTCGGGCGTCGGTGTTATACTGTTTATGGTGTTTGGTGTTGTTTCAACATCATTTGGGCGTCCTGTTACCGCAGGGCGTCCTTTTTCATATCTGTCAAGCCTGCGCCATAAAGCCCGCTCGATGCGCTCGAGGTACTTGTTCAGCGCCTCGCGGCCGTCGCGGAAGCTCCACTCGGTCTCTTTTCCGCCGTCCGTGTACCGCACGATATATTCGTCCTCACAGCCCGGACAGAACAGCAGCGTCACCGGCTTCGCGCCGCTTATCTCGACTCTTGTAACAACCTTGCTACAGCTCAAAACACTGCCGCCTCCTCTTCTTTTCAAAATAATAGGCACAGTAATCATCCGTAGCGGGAATCTCGCGGAATCGGTCGGTGTTATAGGTATAGGTGCAGCACTTCCCGTCCCAGCCGTCGCCCGCACAGTCAATTTTCCGCAGCCAATGGCAGCTTTTACAGACCTTTTTCCTGCGCCATTTTTGCCCGCTCCCCGGCGCGTCAGCTGTCTTTTCGAGTGCCTGCATCGCGCCCGCTCCTCTTTGCTCTGATTTTGGCTCTGACTCTGTCTTCAAAGGCGATAAGCTTGTCCTCGCGGATAAAGCCGTAGATGATAAGTACGACGACGGCGATCTCAAACACCGTCTGGATTGCAAATTTCAGTATCATTTTCTTTGTCCTCCTTGTTCTCAAAGCGCAGGCGGTCGATGCGGACCGTTGCCGTCAGCCTGCCCTTTTTGTCCTCAAGCTCAGCGGTCACCGCAAGCTCGCCGTTGATGATGCGATATATAACCGCAGACACTTTGTCGTATCTGACATCTCCGACAAGCGGCACGTAGTATATGACCGGCTTGCCGGTGACAAGCGCCTGCTTGACTTCTTCGTTAGTCATGGCGCCCTCCCTTTATTTCCGCACGAGCGAACGAAGTATTAAGTTTTCCTGCTCGAGCTCCCGCACTCGCTTTTTCAGCATTGCTTTGTCGCCGGAACTGCTGACCCACTCTTCAATTCTTCGCGCGATTACGGACGAGCCATCAAAATCGGGATAGTATATCGACAATCCTAATGTGTCGGGGTCGATGCTGACCTGCCGTGCAATGACATCAATGACTTCTCTCGCGGCTTCGTACCGCCTGACAAACAAATCGTTGCTCTTGTCCTTAACACGACAGAGCGCTGCGAGGGCATCTTTCGGCAAAGCGTCGTACCTGTGCGGGTCTTTTTTTTGAGCGAGTATACCCTCGTAGCGGTCGAGGATTTCAGCTTCTCTTTCATCGATTATGTAGGCGCCGTCATTCATTTTCATTCTCCTTTCAAAACATATCGCGGATATAAATGCATATCCACAGCGCAACATTAAGCCAGCCCAAAAAAGCCTTCACTTTTTTGTGTCTTTCATCGCCCGGGCACAGACTCATTACGCTACAAAAAATCGACATCACCAAGCACGCGATACAAAGATTTTTGCTCACTTCGCCGCCTCCTCAAAAAATCGGTGTCCGCCGATGGTGCAGACATAGGTCTGCGACTCGTGCCATAAACTCTGACAGAGTGCCGGAGCATAAAAATAAAGTATTTCGCGATCCGTAGCGGTCTCGCCGTCGTCAAAAACCTTGGCGACGGCTTTTTTGACCTCGTCGCTCGGCTCGGGTCGGGCGGCAGTGTAGCCAAAGCTGCGGACGATTTCGAGCGGCCGCTTGTCCTCCTGCTCGCAGGCGTTGAGTATGCATTGGGCGACCGCCATCTGACCGATATACGGCTCGGCTCCTGCTTCCGCCATGACTACCCGCTCGATTTCGTTGCGCTCGGCGGCGGTCAGGGCGTATCTGACGCTTGCAGTTGACTGCAAAACCGGTTCCGCCTTTGCCTCCACCGCCGTCTCCGGCTCGGTCGGCTCGACATAATAGACCTCCGGCATCGCGCTTGTTATCTCCGGCAGAGCCGCAAGAAGTATAATCGCCACCAGCGCGACAACCGCGCCGATGATAAGCAAGTCTTTAGTCATCGCTGTCGACCTCCTTGCGTGCGGGCATTGCGGCCAGTATTCTTGTGATTCTTTTGTTCGCAAACTCCGCAAGTTCGTCCGCCCCTGCTTCCAACGTTTCAGCGGAAAGCCCGAGTTTTTTTCCGGCGTCCTTGACAAATATCGCCGTCAATTTGCAAGCGGCCAAAATCACAACGCTGTTGGCGATACTAACTCCACCGAATGCCATCATGATCTCCTGCGCAAGCATTGCGCACAGCTTGGCAGACAGTCTTGTCATTTCTTTGGCATCGTGACGGTCGCATGCGCGGTGTAAGTCCGCGTGGGTCTTTTTTAAGCTTTCAATCATTTTCTTTTCTTCCTTTCTTTTTCTTTTCAAGAACACAGTTTCTCAACCGTGCAACTGATTACTTTTCTCAGGTGGTCCTCCAACGCCATGTAGCGCTTCACACCACCGTGCTCGTTGTATTCAACCAGCGCCTGTGGTCTGATGTCGTAGCACCACTCTTTCTCGCGCAGGTACGCTGTGCCAATCGGCAAGACCTGTTTCTGCATCGCGCAGTAAATAAAGTCTTTCGACTGGCCAAGGTACCGCGCCGCCATTTCGACCGGCACGCTGCCGTTGATGGCGAGGATCTCCTCTGTCGTAGGTTTTCGCATGCTGATTCCGCTCCTTTTCGTTTTATACTCTTTAGATTTCTAAAGTTAATGTGCAAAAAAATAGCGGTCTATCTCAGCAAGCGGGATTTTGAGCACTCTGCAAATCTCCACCATTTCATCTTGGCGGAATTTTCTTTTGTTGTTGAGGCTAAGATTAAGAGACGTGTATCCCATTGGCACAAGTGCCGCAAGGCTTTCCTGCGTTATTTCCAGTTCTCTCATTCTGTCCTTTAACGCACCATATTTATAAGCGGCCACATCACACACCCCCTTTCGGTGTTTTCAGTATAAAACTTTAGATTTCTAAAGTCAAGACTTTTTTTAAAAAAACTTTTAGTTATCTAAATTTTTATTGCAATTTCTAAAGGCGTGTACTATAATATGTATGGGGTGATCCTATGAAATCAACATTTAAAGATAGGCTAAATGATGCGCTGAGCTATAAAAACATGAAGGCGTCTGAACTCTCAAGACTGTCCAAAGTCAACGAAGGAGCTATCAGCCAATATCGAAAAGGCAGATATAAAGCGAAGCAAGACACCATCGAAAAGCTTGCTAACGCATTAAATGTTTCTATACCGTGGCTTATGGGTGCCGATGTACCAATGCAGCCGCTTAATCTTATTCCCCCAACAGTCACCACAGATGTTGTAACATTTCCTGTCCTCGGAAGTATAGCAGCAGGATATGAAGAAGTCGCGAACGAGGATTGGAGCGGCGAGACCGTGGAAATTCCGATTTCTTATCTCAAGGGAAGAAAGCAATCTGAATTTTTCGTCTTAAAGGTGCACGGAAATTCTATGTACCCGCTCTACCATGAGAATGACAAAATACTCATTTTAAAACAAAGTTGTATCGAGCATAACGGCGATGTCGGCGCGGTTATTTATGACGGCGAATGCGCCACGCTCAAGCGCATTGATATCTTTGATGATATGGTAAGACTCAGCCCCATAAACCCCGAATATCAGCCGAAGGAGCTGAAAGGCGCAGATATGGAACTGTATCACATTCTTGGCGTTCCGAAAATGTTAATCAGAGAAATGAGCTAAGGAGATGTTAAAAAATGGCAAAAGGTAAGAAAAAAGCAAACTGGGTGTTGATTATCGCGGTAATGTTTATACTCGGCGGCATAATGGCACTTATCGAAAAAATCAAGGAAAGCGCCCACCCGGCTCTTTTTACGGTGCTTATCGTGGTCGGCCTCGTTGCTGTTGCCGTCTGTGTATTTCTGATTCTGCGACACGCAAAAAAGAAAAGGGACGCCGCGGTTGATTCCGTCGACATCCCCGACCGAGCTGTGCCTGACTCCGAGTTGAAAATGGCGAACATAGACACAACGCCGCTTCCGTCCGCAGAGCCGGTCAAGCCGGTGGAAACATATGAATTTTATCGCGTGAAGACTGTCGGCGTGACCTTTAACAACGATGACGGCACCAGTCGTCAGGAGCTGATCCGTAAGCTGTACTATCACGAGCCACCGTTTGCAAACAAGGAAATCGAGCTCGCGCTTGAAGAATATGAATATCGCGGCGAACCCGCTTTTAAAGTCCTTGCGGACGGCTATCAGCTCGGGAATCTGTCAAGAGCCGATGCCAAATATATGGAAGAAAACAAGGATCGCTGCGTAACGCTTTGCGGTGCAGAAATCGTCGGCGGCGACACTCCAAAAGATGACTTTTTTGACGACGACTATGACGATGACAATGATGACGACAATGATGACGACAATGATCCTCTCGATTATCTTCACCTCGACGACTTTGACGATGATGATAATGACGATGATAACTATGGCTACGACCGTAAGCCTCTGACTTGGGGATTCCATTTCAACATAAAATTCAAAAGATAATAAAAAAAGCCCGCTCCTGCGGGAACAGGAACGGGCAGTGCATCAAACCACACCTACGACAGAGTGAGTTGATATATATATTATATCACCCGCTCCGGAAAAGTACAAGCAAAGGAGCGGTATTTTTATGAAAAATCCGAACGGGTATGGGTCCGTGTACAAACTCGGCGGCAAACGGCGCAAACCGTGGATCGCGTTGACCCCGGCGCACTTCGTCGCCGACAGCATATCAAAAAAAAGAACGGTCATAGGCTACTACGCCACGCGCGCCGAGGCAATGACCGCACTCGGAGCGTGGAACGAATCGCCGACGGCTCTTGTTCCGGCTCCCGCCGAAGAAATGACTTTCCGGCAGCTGTACGAAGAGTTTGTCAAGCTTCAGCGTTTTCAGAACTTATCCAAGCAAGCCCGCGACACCTATCTCGGCGCGTGGAAAAACCGCCTTTTCGTTTTAGGCGACTACAAAGTAAAAGACCTGCGGACAGCGCATTATCAGGCGGTGATAACCAAGGCATACGAGGACGGGCTTTCCGTGTCCTCGGTGCAAAAGACAAAAGTCTTTGCCGGAATGCTGTGCGACTACGCTGTTCAGACCGATATCATCTCCAAAAATTACGCCTCGTTCACGACGCTGCCTAAAATGGAAGAAAAGGAAAAGACGCCCTTTTCCGACCTTGAGCTACACAAGCTCGAAGAGGCGGCGGAAAAGGGCTTTATGTACGCCGACTTAATAGTGATCATGTGCTACACCGGGTGGCGCATTAATGAATTTTTATCACTCACCCGCTTCAGCTGGGATCCGGGAAACCACACCTTGACCGGCGGCGAAAAGACCGAAGCGGGCAAGAACAGAATCGTGCCGGTCTCGGACAAGGTCATGCCGTATCTGCAAAAGTGGCTCGACAAAAACGGTCCGACAATCGTCTGCAAGGAATACCGCGGCAAGCTCGTCCGCGTGACCGACAAGTATTTCCGCAACCAGTGGTACTATCCGACGCTCAAAGCCCTCGGCTTGCCGCGCCTGACTCCGCACGCCACGCGGCACACTTTCGCGTCGATGCTCTATCGCAACGGCATCGACAAATGGGGTATACAAAAGCTCATGGGGCAGGTGTCCGACGCCGCAACCAAGCGCTACACCCACATCGAAATGGCGCAGCTCAAGGACGCCGTCAACTCGATTTGACCTAAAAATTTTGTTAGATTTTTGTTAGCAACCGTCAGAAAATCAGGTCTTTTGAGGTTATACGAGAAATATAAAACCGCACCGATTTTCAAAACAAAAAAGCCCCGAAACCGTTGTATATCAACGCTTTCGGGGCTTTTACTTTTGGTGGACACGCACGGACTCGAACCGTGGACCTCTTGCGTGTGAAGCAAGCGCTCTAACCAGCTGAGCTACGCGTCCTAAAAAATAAAGATGTCAGAATCCAGACCGAACGAATTTCTGATCTGCCGATTGCGACATCTGTTTGGTGGCTCTGGTGACCCGGACGAGAATCGAACTCGTGTTACCGCCGTGAAAGGGCGGTGTCTTAACCTCTTGACCACCGGGCCAAAATTGGTAGCGGCAGTTGGATTCGAACCAACGACACTCCGGGTATGAACCGAATGCTCTAGCCAACTGAGCTATGCCGCCATATGTGAGCCTCGTCAATCCGACAAGGCTTGATTATTATATTATATCGAAAGCGATTTGTCAATATATTTTTTGCAAAGTAGGACAAGATTTTCAAATTTTTCTTGAAATTTATTTCCCGGCTCACCGAAAATGACGGCAAGCCGGGAAATTATCATTCAAGAAACTCGTGTGTGCCCGCTCCGACTTCGTGCTTTTCTCCGCCGATAATGACCGAAGCGCCGCAGCCCTCGGGGACGGTGAAAATATATTTTATCCTGCCGTTCTCGCGTCTCCACTCGCTCGCAACGGTGCCGCGGCGCGTGTCAATCGAAGCCTTGACGAAGTCGAGCCGCCTGTCTGTCACGGGGTGGAAGATTATATGCTCGAAACCCGGGCGGTCGGGGTCGGAGTTTATTCCCGCCGCCGCGCCGTACATCCAGTCTGCGACCGCACCGTAGGCATAGTGATTGAACGAGTTCATGTCGGTGCTCCACATCGTGCCGTCGGGCTTTATACCGTCCCAATGCTCCCAGACGGTCGTCGCGCCCTTTGATATAGGATAAAGCCACGAGGGATATTCGCGACGAAGCAGAAGGTCATATGCCGTCTCGGCGTAACCGTTGTCGCTGAGCGCATGGAGAAGATACGGCGTGCCGACGAAGCCGGTTTCAAGATGTCCGGCGCGCTTCACAAGCTCGTTTAATTGAGTTGCGGTCGCCGCCCTGTCGTCTGTGATATCAAAATACAGCGCGAGCACGCAGGCGGTCTGCGTGGCGTTTTTTACCCTGCCGTTCTCCATATATTCGCGCCTGAACGCTGCCGCCGCTTCTGCGGGAATATTCTCATATTCCGCAACATCTCTGCCGAGCGCGTGCGCCGCCTTTATAAATAACTCGGTCGAATATTTATAGTATGCCGTGGCGATGAGATCCTCGGGCGTTGAGCCTTTGTAGCTGCCCTCCGGGGAGTCGAGCCCAAGCCAGTCGCCGAAGTGGGAGCCGCCGGAGCGCCTGCCGTTTTCGCTGCGCTCACGCATCCAGTCTATCCACGCTTTCATCGAATCGAACTGGTCTTCGAGTATTTTTTTGTCGCCGTAGGTTCTGTATATCTCCCACGGGCAGATGACCGCCGCGTCGCTCCACGCGCTCGAGCCGCCCATGTCGTCAAATACATTCGGTATGACATGCGGCACGCAGCCGTCGCGTCCCTGGTCGGCGGCGAGATCGTGAAGCCACTTTTTGAAGAAGCACTCAACATCGAAATTGAGGCTCGCCGTGCGGACAAACACCTGCGCGTCGCCCGTCCAACCGAGGCGTTCGTTTCTCTGCGGGCAGTCGGTCGGGACATCGAGGAAATTGCTCTTCTGACCCCAGATTATATTTTTGAAAAGCTTGTTCACCGTCTCGTCCGAGCACTCGAAATAACCCGTCCTGCGGATATCCGAGTGTACAACTACCGCCGTGAAATTCTCTTTTTTTATCTCGTCCGGCCAGTTCTCAAGGCGGATATATCTAAAGCCGAAGAAGGTCAGTGCGCTTTTATATGTGTGCTCCTCGCCGTCGCAGGCAAATTTTATCTGTGCGCGGGCGGAGCGGTAGTTGGCGTTGTAGAAGTTGCCGTCGCGGTCAAGCGTCTCGCCGTGGGAGATTGTCGCCTGCGCACCGGGAGTGCCTTTTATCCTGAACTCGACATAGCCCGTCATATTCTGCCCGAAGTCAATGACCGTCTCGCTTGCCGGGGTTTTTATTACTTGCAGAGCAGGCATCCGCTCATGCTCGACTATTTTTTCGCCCTCCTGCGGGATAAGCATATCCTTTTCGAGATCGACGCAGATGCAGTGCCTCGCGCTCCCCGCTTTGAAAGTCGCGTCATAGATATCGCCGTCATATATATTTGTATATCTCAGCTTGCTCTCGCGCGCAGTCCACGAGCTGTCGGTGACGATGCTCTCCGCCGTGCCGTCGGCATAGACAATAGTCAGCTCGGCGATGAGCGCCGTGTCGCGGTAGCCCAAAAAGTCGCTGCCGTCACGTTTATTGGCGATGGCGCGCCAGCCCTGACCGACCGTCACCTCGAGCGAATTCTCGGTCTTCAGCAGATTTGTCACATCGTAGCTCTGCACCTGAAGCCTGTTTAAATAAGAAGTCCAGCCCGGAGCGAGGATAAAGTCGCCTACCCGCTCACCGTTTAATTTTACCTCATATACGCCGAGCGCAGTTATTTTCAATATTGCTTTTTCCGCTTTGGCGGCGCACCGAAAGTTTTTCAGATACACCGTGCCGCCGCGCAAATTCTTTTCGCACCCTTTTATCCATTCGCTTCTCTCAAGCATATTTTAGCAAATTCCTCTCGCCCTGCGGCTCATACTTTTTTAAATCTCTGCATACATTTTATATGTGCTTATACCCGAAAGTCAAGTTATTTCCAGCCGTATGTTACAAAATTGTTATAATTTACAGCGTTGTTTTTCTTGACTTTTTGGTTGTTTTAGAGTAAACTGAAAATACTGTGAAACAATTTATTCACAAAATCAAGAAAAATGTTAAAAGGAGCACAACCAAATGAAGAGAATTCTTGCACTCATCATGGTTCTCGCTATGGTCTTCGCTTTTGCAGCTTGCAAGAGCAAGGATGACGGCGCGACCACAACCGATCCCTCCTCCGCAGGCGGAGAGGTCATCGACAACGGCGAAGGCTCTACTCCCGTAGACGCTTCCGCAGCCGACAGCACCGAGGCCGGCAGCAACGACGCTTCCGAAGTTTCCACCGACGCTTCCGGCAAGCCCGTCGAGGCTCCCTCGCAGGCAGCAGGCAGCCAGGGCGGCTCTCATGGCGGCAAAACCCCCGCAGCCGCTAAGACTGTTGCTGAGATAGTCGCTGACTATGTCAAGGCCCGCAAGGCTACCAAGCCCGCACCCGCAGGCAAGCAGACCATGGCTCTCGGCAACAACGGCAAGATCACCGGTGACGGCGGTTTAGGCGGACTCCTCAAAGTCGCTTCCCCCATCATCAACAACGTTCTTAAGAAAAACTCCACCGACACAGACTATGTTCCCGCTTCCAGCCACGCCGATCTCAAGGCGAGCGACGTCAAGTCCGCTAAGGCAATAGTCTCTGCAGACGGTAAGTACACCGACTACATCATCTATGTCAAGGATCAGACTGACGGCCCCAACGGCGACTCCCACAACGGCGGTCCTGTTGCTCGCGGCGTCGGAACCCTCGGCAGCATCGATGAGGCTCTCAACCAGCTCGGCGCAGAGTTCAAGAGCGGCAAAGAAAATGTTAAGCTCACCTACACCAACGCTTACATCTTCGCTCGCGTAGACAACAGCACCGGCAAGATCATCAACGGTACTTATCACTATCTCGTTAAGATCAACATAAGCGAGGCTGAGCTCAAGCTCGGTATCTCCGCTAAGGTCAAGAACATGTACGGCGAGGTTGACTACTTCGTTAGGATCGGCAACAACAAGCAGGGCTACAACGGCGCTAAGGGCTAAGCTCTAACAACCGAATAAAAATAAAGGCTCTCACCCAAACGGGCGGGAGCCTTTTTCATATGCAAAAGCCGCGTTCAAAAAAACAGAACGCGGCTTTTTATTATTCGGTTTTCATCAGGTCTTTTATTGTTATGCCGTCAAAGTATTCGTTCGTTATCTCCTCGAACCTGCGCCACATTCCGATTGTGCGGCAGCTGTCCGCGCGCTCGCACGGCTCTTCGCATGAAAGACACGCGACGGGAGCGAGGCTGCCCTCGGTCAGGCGCAGGATATCGCCGACAACGCACTGCTCCGGCGGTCTGCCTAGCCTGTATCCGCCGCCCTTGCCGTGAACGCCCTCAACATATCCGTCCTTAACGAGCAGAGCCATTATCTGTTCCATATATTTTTTTGAGATGCCCTGGCGCGCCGCGACATCCTTCATCGGGACAAGACCGCCGCTGTGCTCCGCAAGGTCAACAAGCACCCTCAGAGCGTAGCGTCCACGCGTTGATATCATCATAAATATTCCTCCGTTTCGCACTCAGCAGATCTCTCCGCCGCCGATAACCACATCTCCGTCATAGACGACGACCGCCTGACCTTTTGTTATTGCCCGCTGCGGCTCGTCGAATGTTATATGCACTGTATTTTCGCCCGTGACGCGCACTGTCGCGGGCTGTTCCGCCTGCCTGTATCTGACCCGCGCGCTCGCGCGGAACTCCGCAGGTGGAGTATCAAAGGCAATAAAATTGAAATTCTTCGCGTCGAGTTCGCGGCTCATCAGGTCTTCATTGCTGCCGAGCACGACGCGGTTTTCTTTTGGCATCAGTGCGGTCACATATCTCGGCTCGCCCAGAGCTATTCCGAGTCCCTTGCGCTGACCGACAGTGTAGCCTATAAGTCCCCTGTGCTCACCGAGCACATTGCCGCTTTTGTCAACAAACTCGCCGCGCGGATAATCCCTGCCCGTAAACGAGCGGATAAATGAGGCGTAATCGCCGTCCGGCACGAAGCAGATATCCTGACTGTCCGGCTTGTCGGCGTTATAGAAGCCGAGCTTGCGTGCAAGCTCGCGCGTATGCATTTTCGTCATGCCGCCCAATGGAAACAGCGTATGCCGCAGCTCGTCCTGCGTCATTGAATAGAGCACATAGCTCTGATCTTTTGTCGGATCAACCGCCTTTTTCAGCAGGAATCTGCCGTTTTCTTCTTCAATTCGCGCATAGTGACCCGTGACAACATATTCGCAGCCGAGCTCTTTTGCGCGGCGATAGAGGCGGTCGAATTTCAGATATCTGTTGCAGTCTATGCAGGGGTTCGGGGTCGCACCGCGCTCATAGGCTTCGACAAAGCGGCGCATGACCTGCTCTTTGAAATCCGCAGTGAAATTAAAGACATAATACGGCATCCCGAGCCTGTAGGCGACGCCGCGCGCATACTCCGTATCTTCGAGCGAGCAGCAGCTCTTTTCGCGGCTTACCCCTGCGTCCTCGTTATTAAAAAGCTTCATCGTCACGCCGATGCAGTCAAGCCCGCTTTCAATCGCGAGATAGGCGGCGACGGACGAATCCACTCCGCCGCTCATCGCGATGAACGCCTTGCGGCGCGGGTTATCGGGAGTAAAGGTCATATTATTCCTTTCAAAAAGCCCGTAAGCCCCGACAAAGCAGCCGGAGCCTATGGGAAAATTATTTATCAGTCCTGAAAAAGCGGAGTCGACAAATAGCGGTCGCCTGTGTCGGGCAGGAGCACGACTATCGTCTTGCCCTCGTTCTCCGGGCGCTTTGCAAGCTCTATCGCGGCATAAGCGGCGGCGCCGGAGGATATGCCGACCAACACGCCCTCGCTCTTGCCGATAAGCTTGCCGGCCTCGAATGCTGCCTCGTTGCTGACGGGGATTATCTCATCATAGACCTTTGTGTCGAGCACATCTGGCACGAAGCCTGCGCCGATGCCCTGTATCTTATGCGCGCCCGCAACACCTGTCGAGAGCACTGCCGAGGTCTCGGGTTCAACTGCAACGATTTTTACGCCGGGCTTCTTGTCTTTCAGATACTCGCCGACGCCCGTGATGGTGCCGCCGGTGCCGACGCCTGCGACGAAGATATCAACCTCGCCATCGGTGTCTTCAAAAATCTCGGGACCCGTGGTCTCATAGTGAGCCTTAGGGTTCGAGGGATTGACGAACTGGCCGGGCACGAAGCTGTTCGGTATCTCTTTTGCGAGCTCGTCAGCCTTGGCTATCGCGCCCTTCATGCCCTTTGCGCCCTCGGTGAGCACAAGCTCGGCGCCGTATGCTTTCATCAGCTGGCGGCGCTCGACGGACATCGTCTCGGGCATAACGATAATTATGCGATATCCGCGCGCGGCGGCGACGGAGGCGAGACCGATGCCGGTGTTGCCGGAGGTCGGCTCAATAATAACAGAATCGGGGGTGAGTTTGCCCGCCGCCTCTGCGTCGTCGAGCATCTTTCTGGCGATTCTGTCTTTGACGGAGCCTGCGGGATTGAAATACTCGAGCTTTGCGAGCACTTTCGCCTTGAGTCCGTATTTCTTTTCAATGTGGGTCAGTTCGAGAAGAGGGGTCTTTCCTATAAGCTGGTCTGCTGAGGTATAAATCTTTGACATAATAAATTGCTCCTTTAAAGTTAGTTAGTTAAGATTCTGAGTTCCGCGGCGCAATAAAAAAGCCGGGGAACTCCGATGAGTGTCCCCGGTCAAAAGCCGTTTTATCGGATCAGTTCAACGACCCGCATCTGGAGGACATATCGGAAAAAGACATGACGAAACACGCGCACTGACAACAGGCGCAGCTACAGCGGTTCATTCGGTTCATGGCGGTCTTTTTCATAACATTCTCTCCTTTCATACGCCTACCTCGGCGGTATGTTGAATACAATATAACACATATTGCCTACCCTGTCAATAGGCAAATCAAAATTTTTTCAAAATCTCAAAGCCACTTCTTCCGGCGGAAGAACAGTATCAGCGCAACGAGCACAACGATACTCACGACAATTATCACAAGATATCCATATTCCCAGTTGAGCTCCGGCATGCCCGAAAAGTTCATGCCGTACCAGCCCGTGAGCAGTGTCAGCGGCAGGAAGATAACAGTCACAACCGTGAAAAGCTTCATCAGATCGTTCTGCTGGATAGACAGCTGCGCCTGATATTCCTCCTGAAGATGCTCGATAACATCGCGCAGATTTTGCACCGTCTGGAGATAGCGGTCGGTGCGGTTCTTGAGAATGGCGAAGCGTTTCGCCGCAGAGTTCGAAAATACGGAATTGTCGTTCGCAGAAGCTTCGTCAAAAATCAAAGTCAGCTGCTCATAGTAGCGCTTTATTCTCAGCAGCTCGCGCCGCCAGGCGGACAGCTTTTCGAAAACATCCTTGCCGGACTCACTCTTGAAAAGATAGACATTTTCGTATTCGTCTATTTCATTCTCGAGCCTCGAGAGGCAATCCATATCGCCGTTTAAAAGTCGGACGAAGAATCTGTAGAGCAGCTGCTCGGATCTGAGCTCCGGATTCTCCGCCGCGAGCCCGTCCATTATCTTCTTTGCCGTGTCACCCGCCGCGCCCTCTGTGAAAATTATCAGATTCTCGCGGCTGACATAGGCGAGCATTTTATAGTCCTCGGTGCGCTCGCTGTGGACATCGTACCAGTCAAAGGCAAGGAAATCGAACTTTTCAAAGCTCTCGAAACTCTCTATCTCACCCTCGCGGACATATTCAAAAACCGACGGCTCCATATACTGCGCCGCCTTTGCCATATGTTCAAACGGAAGAACAAGCTGCATAATATAACCTCTTTCAATGTGTATTGATTATTTTTTGGAGTATGTCTTTATCCGCCGGGCAGAAGGCATAGTTTTTTATCTCCTGCGGCGTTATCCATTCGAGTCCGCAATGTTCGAGCAGCTGAGGCGTGCCCTCGGCTATTTTCGCGTTGAACACGACGAGGTGGACATATATATCGGGATACTGATGGTAGACATCGCAGAATTCGTCGCCGACCTCCACTGTTATACCGAGCTCCTCGCGGCATTCGCGAATGAGTGCCTGCTGATGCGTCTCGCCCGGTTCGAGCTTTCCGCCGACGAACTCCCACAAAAGAGCGTTGCCCTTGTTCGCAGGGCGGCGGCATATCATGAATCTGTCGCCCTGCCAGATGAGGGCTGCGGCAACCTGAGTCGTTTTCATATCGTTTCTCCTTTTTATTTATCTGCCGGTCTGCGCATGAAAAACGCAGTCGATATCATCATCACCGCATACATCGCGAGTGCCGCATATGTCGCCGCCATTGGCAGCCTGAATATAATCAGCAGTATCGCCGCGAGGGTCACGCACTGGCCTATGACCATGACCTTTTTGCCCGAGAGCTTTATGCTCAGCAGCCCGGATAAGAATCGGGTATTCCGAGCCCGATATAGGCTATGAATATCACTGCCAGGAGCACAGTTGCCATAAACACTCTCCGTTTCCCGGGAAATTGATATGAATAAATTATATCACACAAACATCTGTTGTAAAAGAGCGTTTTCTTTGTGTTTATCGTCATTGACACCGGAAGATTAAATCGGTATAATTTAATCATAACACACAAGGAGCTGTAAATATTATGGAAAAGAAGTACGCAATTCTTGTCGTTGATATGCTCAACGATTTCGTCACCGGCGCGCTCAAGTGCGACAGAGGTCTTGCAATAGTCCCCAAGACCGCAGAGCTGCTCAACGGTGCAAGAGAGAAGAACATACCGGTCATCTTCTGCAACGACGCTCACCTCAAGGGCATCGACCACGAGCTCAAGTTCTGGGGCGACCACGCAATAGCGGGCACCGAGGGCGCGAAAGTCATTCCCGAGCTCGGACTCTGCGAGAGCGACTATGTCGTTCCCAAGAGACGCTACAGCGGTTTCTTCCACACCGACCTTGACCTTCTCCTCAGAGAGCTCGGCGTCAACACCGTTGTTCTGACCGGTCTGCACACTCATATGTGCGTGCGTCACACCGCCGCCGACGCATATCAGCTCGGCTATGACGTTGTTGCTATTAAGGACGCAACCAATTCCTTCACCGCAGAGGACTATGAGTACGGTCTGAGCTATCTCAAGGGCACCTACGATGCCGAGATTACCGACACCGACACTTTCCTCGCATCGCTGTAATCAACATAAGAACACGTCAACCCTCCGCCGGGATTGCCTGACGGAGGGTTTTGTTGTTGAAAATATTTATCTGAGTATTCTGCCGACTGCGTCTATCTCGTCCGAAGTGAGGCCCGCGGAGAGGAAATAGTCCTCGACCGAGCCGTAGCGGCGCGAGAGATATTCAAACACTGCGGTTATATTCTCCGACGGGGAGCCAAGATGCGACATGTCGCTCTCATGGACAAGCCCCGTTTTTCTCTCCATCTCGCGGCGGTAAAACGGTTCGAGATAGGTCGAGGAGATGCGGTAATCCGCAACGATATCCTCAAAATATACGCCTGTTAAATGCAGTATCAGCGCGGCGGTTATGCCGGTTCTGTCCTTGCCGAGGAAGCAGTGGAACATCGACGGGGCGTCTACGCGAGACAGCGCGGAGAACAGGCGTGCATAGTTGCCCTTGCACTCGTTGAGGCTCGTGACATACACCTCCGGCATCGACATCTCCATATGCGGCGAAGCGGGGTTTATTTCAAGCAATGAGAAATGATAATAATTCACTCCCGGATAATCGGCGAACTCCGACGGCATGGATATCGCCTCGGAATCGCCGCGCAGGTCGAAAACATTCTTTATCCCGTATTCGCGGAAAAATTCCATATCGCTCGGCGTGGACGCGCGCGGTCTGCCGCAGCGAAGCAGCCTGCCGTATTTCGTGAAGCCGCCGCCCTTTATCGGATATCCGCCGAGGTCGCGGCAGTTCTGTATGTTTTCAAGAGGCATGTGTCTGAAGCTTTCCATAGTCAGTCCTCCTCGTAGATTCTATATCTATTTTAATGCATTTTCACCTAATTTTCAACCGTGAAAACGCAGAAACGGACCGAAAAGCCTCAATTATTTTTCCCATTATATATTATTGTGGAAATAATACAGCGTTGTCGTCTGCGAATCGAAGAAGTAGACGTTGTAATAATCGTATTTTGAATAGGCTCCTTCGCCTATCGCCTCTCCATCGCGGTCGCTGATATAGAGATAGTCACTCCCGTCGATATCGGCGCGCGAAAAATGATAGTTCTCAAAAAGCGTGTTGTCATCATCCTCGCGCGTAACATTGACCCAGTTCTCGAAATTGTCGATATATCCGAGCAGTTCATTCTTGCTCTCGGCGGTCACAGGCTTGAAATATTCGCTATCTTCGGGCTTCGCGCCGGGGAAAGTATAGATTCCGTAGTCAGTCGAATCACCGAAGCCGCTGACGCTGTATCTCTGCACCGACATCGCCCTGCCGAGCGAGATTATGACCGTTTTCCACTGCGCCGCCATCTCTTTTCGACTTATAAGAGTGCCGAGATGGGTGACGAGCAGACCGCAGGCGACTTTGAACAGCGCATCTGACACGCCGGCGTCGTCTATAGTGGTCTTCGGGAAAAGCCGACGAGCATAAGTATCATGATGACAAGCACTGACGGAACCCAGCCCTTTGTCACCTTTGCCAGTATCTCCGAAATGGCGAAAACCAGCAACAGCGCGGTGAACGCGCCGAAAGTTGAAACGATTATCGGACTCATTTTACATCTATTCACTCATTAAAACGGTATTAAAGGAACTTGTCGAGCTCGCGCTCAACGTTCTCATATTTCTTGACCTTGGGCTCGCGGATAAGGTGTCCCCTCGCCATGACCATCTTCACATTGCGAAGAGTCTTGAGATCGTCGATCGGGTTCGCGTCGGTGACGATAAGATCCGCGCACTTGCCGGGCTCGACGGTGCCGGTGATATTATCAATATGCGCTATCTCCGCGTTTCTCTTCGTTGCGGTGTAGAGTGCGAATTTATTTGACACGCCGCAGTACTTGTGGAAATAGACAAGCTCTCTCCACATATCGTAGTGAGTGATGAACGGGCAGCCGGTGTCGGTTCCGAGTCCGACGGGGATACCGTTTGCAAGGCACTTCTCGGAGCAGTCGATTATGCCCTCAAAGACGACCTCGCCGTTGAACTGCGAAAGCTCGGTTGCGTGGCTGACGGAGCGATCAAACAGCGCATAGGGAAGTGCAGGAGAAAGGGTCGTTATGAGCGCCGCGTGCTTCTCTTTGAAGAGCGAGATTATCTCGTCATCCGCCTTTGCGCCGTGCTCGATGGTGTCGACGCCGTTTTCAAGCGCAACGCGTACGCCCTCGGGACTCTCAACATGGGCGGCGACCATAAGTCCGCGCTTGTGAGCCTCGTCGCAAGCCGCCTTGACATACTCGGGGGGCATCTTCAGCACGCCGGGCTCACCCTTGACCTTTGCGTCAAGCACGCCGCCGGTTATCATGAGCTTTATCAGATCCGGCTTATCCTCGGCAATCTTCGCGACGAAGTCTCTCGCCTGCTCTGCGCTCTCGGCGACATAGGCAAGCGAACCCGCCATGTGTCCGTCCGGGACGGAGACAGCCATGTTAGCCGCGAGTATTCTCGGGCCGACGGTTTTTCCGGCGTTTATATCGTCGCGGATGCTCGAATCGGCGTTTTCAACTCCGCCAACGGTTCTGATGGTTGTAACGCCGCTGTTGAGCTGCATCTGAGCCGCGCTGCGGCAGACAGCCTTGATTATCTTGCGTAAAAGATTGTTGCTCGTCATAATTTTGACAAGCTTCTTCGGGTCGGATTCCTTCTTCTTCGGCTTTCCGCTCGAGGGAAGATGGATATGCATATTGATAAGGCCGGGCATTATGTACTTTCCGCCGAGGTCTATCTTCTCATATCCGGAGATATCCGCGCCCGCGTCGACTATGGCGGTTATCTTCTCGCCGTCGACAAGAATTATCTTACCGGACTGGGGCTCCATATCCTGAGTGCCGTCGAGAATAACGCCGTTTACGAATGCGTATTTCATTTCCATTTCCTCCTTGAAATTACCTGCATTTTCTTCCCCCTGTCGGCGATTCGCCGAGGCGGATATTCATGCGGGAGTTATGCTTAGATTATAAAGCCTGCGCTTTGATTTTGCAAGTTTTTTCCGTTTAAACCGCTGATAGTTTTCAATTTTTGTCACCAGTGAACGGAGAATGGGATATTTTAGCAAAATATTATGTTATCGTCATATAAAAAACCGCCGCATCCGAAGACACGGCGGAATTTTGTTATGTTTTCTCTTACTGGATGAATCCGGCTACGGTGAGCATATACTCGCCGATCTGAGCGCCGAACTCGGGTGCGCCTTCCATGATAAGCTTGCCCTTCTTCGCGGAGTCAAGCATATCGTCAAGACCGAGCAGGATGCCCAGCGCGCTGTCGAGAGAATCAAAGCGGAGGGTGAAGAAAGGCATAGCTCTCTTGTAAACGCCTCTGCCGGCTCTCGATTTGCCCGCCTTTATGCGCAGATAAGCCGAAAGCTCATCGTGGCCGTTGACAGCCCACGCATAGACACGGTCGGGGCTCTTGAGCGCCCAATCGTGAACATCGGGATGGCCGAGCTTGTTGAGCTGACTGATGCCGCTCGAAAGCAGATAGAAGTAGCACTTGACGAGCAGAGCCTTAGTGTCCTCGTCCTCCGGGATGCCCTTTGCGGTAAGCAGAGAGGACATCTTCAGCAGCACTGCCATGAACGAGGCGAACAGGCCGGGATGCTTTGCAATACCCTTCATTTTGGGCAGAGTCGAAAGGCTCATCTTGCCCTTGAAGAATGCGTTCATCGCCTCGATGCTCTTGAACTCAAGCTCGATGTGGGGAGCGGTGTCCACTTTATCGTTGTGAACGAGCCACTCGCCGCAGTTGACTACGAAATGGGTAGCCACCTTGCCGTCCGGGCTTTCGGGATCGAGAGCACTGACCTGCATAACGCCGTGCGCGTGCTCAAACTTCTTTGCGAGCGAGGGAACGTCGCTTGCAATTACCTTGATGAGCGGAAGGACAGCGTTGAGAAAAAGTTTATTTGTAAAAATCTCATCTCTTGATGCCATATAATCATTCCTTTCCTTATCGGGATACGGGCGAAGCTATTACACCTCGTCGTCCCAATCGTCATCAAGCTCGAAGTCCTTGCCCATGACCTCACGGACAGCCTCAACGATACCGTTGGAGTCGATACCGAGCATGGACATGATGTCCTCATGCAGTCCGATGGGAGCAAACTTATCCTGGATACCGAGCTGCTTGAATGCGCAGCCCTTACCGGACTCAACAACAACCTCTGCAACAGCACTGCCGAGACCGCCGATGACGTTGTGATCCTCAACGGTGATTATGCGGCGGGTGTCCATAACGGCCTTGAGGATAGCCTCACGGTCGATGGGCTTGATGGTGTGCATATCAAGAACTCTGACTTTAAGACCGTCCGAATTCTCAAGGAAGTTAGCCGCCTGAAGAGCCTGGAATGCGCAGGAGCCGCAAGCGATAACGGTGATGTCGGTGCCCTCTTTAAGAGTGACTGCCTTGCCGAGCTCGAAGCCGTAATCGGTGTCCTTATAGAGGACGCGGTCGAAGCCTCTGTTGATTCTGATATAGAACGGGCCGGGGGTCTCATATGCCGCACGGACTGCGTTGACAGTCTCCATACCGTCTGCGGGGCAGATAACGGTGAGGTTGGGCATAGCACGGGTAACTGCGAGATCGCAGATAGCGTGATGGGTCGAGCCTGCCTGACCGAACGAAGTACCCGAATGGGTAGCGATTATCTTGGCGTTGACATTCTGATAGCAGATGTCGGTGTGGAGCTGGTCGGCGCTTCTCAGAGAAGCGAAGACCGAGAAGGTCGAAAGGAAAGGAACGAGTCCTGCTCTCGCCATACCTGCGGCGACGCCGAACATGTTCTGCTCTGCGATACCGACGTTAAAGAATCTGTCCGGATAAGCCTCACCGAACATACCGATCTTTGTTGATTTGCCGAGGTCAGCGGTCAGCGCGACAACTTCGGGATGCTCTGCGCCGAGCTCAACAAGGGTCTTGCCGTAATATTCCGCGGTGGAAAGAGCGGTTGATTCAACGGCTGTATAGGTCATTCCGCCTGCCATATTATTCGCCCTCCTTTTCAGCTCTTGCCTTGCGTGCCTCATAGTAGGCGTCAAGGCTGTCTATAGCTTTCTTATACTTCTCTTCGTCAATAGCGCCGTAGTGCCACTGATAGTTATCCTCCATGAAGTTGATGCCGGCGCCCTTTATTGTGTCGGCAATTATCATGACGGGAGAATCGGTCTTGTTCTCAAGAGCGAAGTCGATAGCGTCGCACAGCTCTTTGAAGTTGTGTCCGTCGACTTCCTTGACGATGAAGCCGAAGGAACGCCACTTGTCGGCGAAGGGCTCGAGCTTCATGACATCCTCTGTTCTGCCGTCGATCATGCACTTGTTGCGGTCGACGAAGGAGATCATATTGGTGACTTTGAAGGTGGAAGCAGACATAGCGGCTTCCCAGTTTGAACCCTCGTCGCACTCGCCGTCGCCGAGGATGCAGTATGTTTTGTAATCCTTGCCGAGAACTCTTGCGGCAAGAGCGGTGCCGACAGCTATCGGAAGTCCGTGGCCGAGAGAACCGGTGGAGGCGTCAACGCCGACGACCTTGTTCGAATCGAGGTGGATGCCCATCTTCGAGTTCGTGTGGTTGAAGGTCTTGAGCTGCTCGGGATCGTTCCAGCCGAAATCGACGAGCACGGGAGCGTAAGCTATACCCGCGTGACCCTTACTGAGGATAAAACGGTCTCTGTCCTCCCACTTGGGGTTCTTGACGTCGAGTCTCATGTACTTGTGATAGAGAACGGTAAGCATATCCATGACGCTCATGCCGCCGCCGATATGACCGCTGCCCGCCCAGTAAGTGGTGTCGAGGCAAAGTCTGCGCAGCTCGTGAGCCTTCTTTTCGAGCGCTAACCATTCCTGCTTTGATAATGGCATTTACATTTCCTCCTTACAGAAAACATTTTTATCGTCTGAGTGAATGAACGGGTGTCCCCGCAAATCACAAAGCTTCCGTTTTTGTCCGGTAATATCCGCCGGATGAAATATATGTCCCACGCACGGCAAAAATTACTCAAAAGGGCAAAATATCCAAACCCATGAGCGCGCGCGAAACTATTTTTATATATGATAACATAAAAAACCCCGTCTTGTAAAGACAGGACGGGATTTTTTTCATAATTTTATCAGGCAAGCTCGGGGTGATTCTTGCGCAGAGTGTTGAACGCATCCTCCGCAACATCAACGGTGTGAGCTATATCCTCGTCGGTCAGGGACGCATTGATGAAATGGTTGTGGTGGCTCGTGATGAATATGCCGCGCTTGACCATCTCTGCGACCCACTCCTGATGGAGCATGAGGGAATCGTCATCCGCAAGGCGCAGATAGAACAGGGACGGCTCGCCGGAGACGACAAGATGGAAGCCGTTGTTTGCGGCGGCAGCCTTGAGACCCTCGCCGACCTTGAGACCCTTCTCGCGGAAGAGGGCGGGAGTATTGAGATTCTTCATCTTGTTGATGCAGGCGATACCCGCTGCGAACGGGATTGCGCTGAGCCAGTAGCTGCCGGTATAGGACAGGCTGCTGATGGAGCTCTTGAGGAACTCTTTACCGCAGAGGGCGGAGACATTCCAGCCGTTTGCAAGAGCCTTGCAGAAGCAGATGAGGTCTGCCTCGAAGCCGTAGAAGTGGTCACTGCCGGCGATATCAAGACGGAAGCCTGCGCGGACATCGTCGACGATGAGGACAATGCCGTTCTTTGTGCAGAGCTCGCGAACCTTCTGCCAGTAACCGTCTGCGGGAAGCTGGTTGTCGAAGAAGTTGCCGTGGAGATAGGGAGTCGAGATAAACGCAGCTATCTCGCCCTCGTTCTCGGCGATAGCTCTCTCGAGAGCCGGGATATCGTTCCAGTCTATATAGATGTTGTTCGCAACGTCCTCTTCAAGAACACCGGGATAGTCGACCTTCTGGGTCCAGGGCGAAATACCGTGATAGAAGCCGTTGATGAAGATTATCTTCTTGCGGTGGGTGTGGGCTCTTGCGGTCATTATGGCGGCGGTGGTGACATCGTTGCCGTTCTTTGCGAAGAAAGCCCAGTCTGCGCAGTTGACGGTGTCAACAAGCAGCTCTGCGAACTCGACCGCCTTGTAGGACGGAGAGGTGGTGCAGTTGCACTTCTTTGCCTGCTCGAGAGCGGCGGCGTCAACGTCAGGGTCATTGTAACCGAGGACATTGGGACCGTAAGCGCACATATAGTCGATGAATTTGTTGCCGTCAACATCCCAGAAATAGGAGCCCTGCGCTCTGTCGCCGAAAAGCGGGAACGCGCTGACGGGGATGAAGCAGCCTTCTGCCGGGCCGAGGTGGCCGTAAACGCCGGAAGGAATAACCTTTTCGGCTCTTTCGAACATCTCTCTGCTCTTTGTGTAATCGTTAATCTTGAAGCTCATTAAAGTTCCCCTCCCTTATGCCAAGTACAGAGCAACTCTGTCGAGCAGTCTGTTCATATTGTCGATCATCGAGATCATGCCCTTCATGGTGATAGCGCCCATGCCGATGCAGGCAACAGCGTTTATCTTTCCGTCGAAGAGGTCTCTTGCAAGATCCATTGAAGCGAACTCCATCTCGGCGCGCGGATTCTCGCAGCGCTTCTTGATGGTAACAAGGCGGCCGTTCTTCGCGCGGATAGTGACCGCGGGGCCGTCCTTTATGCCGAAGCCTATCTCGCCGTCAACGATATGGGATGCCGAGAACTGACCTATCTTGTCGTTATTGGCTATCTGGGAGATAGCGACGGCAATGGTATAGAGCATGAGCGTGGTGCTCTGCTCGAAGAAGGTTCTGTCCTCAAGATCCTCGGGCGAGGGACGCATATATTTTGCAAGCAGGTCGGTCAGAGGGGTAAAAGTCTTGAGGAGGAACTTGATGTGCTGAAATCCCTTCGAGGGGATGGGGGTTACGGTTCCGTCGATAAGACCGTTGAATTTTTCGCAGGAAGAGAAAGGCAGCTTGACGTCGCACTTGTTGACGCCCTGCTCCATCCTGCATCTGCCGTTTTTGAAGGTTATTGTGGCGCTCGGGCCGTCCTTCACTTCAAAGCCGATGGAGATGGGTTTGGTGTTGGTGAGCATTGCGCTCGCCTCCGGAACTATCTCGCAGAGATTCTCCAAAGTTCCCAAGACAGCATAAAGGTTAATGTACGCCATTGTTTTCTGATCAGTCAACCTTCATTCCTCCTTTTTAATATTGATAAAAATATTCAGAGCCGGTGTCCCGCACCGGTTATCCTCTTGCACTGTATTCTACCACATTCTATGCCGCAAAGTCAATTGCATACCGGAGATACGGCGAAAAATTCACAAAATCGGCTGATTTTTTCGGGCTTTTATACTTATTTTTTCGGCGTTTTTCGATAAATCCGTAAATTTTTCTCCGTGCTACTGCCGACCCTCCGAATACTTCTTTTTCGGAAAGTAATAATAAAACAATATTTCTGCTCTTATAAACGCAAAACCGCCGGCCGGCAGATAACTGCCGGCTGACGGTAGATTTCAGATTCTTCTGTCGTTGCGCGATTCGTGCTTTATCAGGCTTATAACTATGACATACATCAGCGCCACGAACGCGATGAATATCACGGTCGAGAGAGTGTTGCCTATCATGGCGCAGGAGTCATAGAACCCGTGCAGGAACACTGCAGAGAGATAAGAGGCGAGGAGATTCATCACCTTTTTGCCCTTGCAGCCGAGATCGGAGAAGAGCTTGGCGCGCCCGTAGAACAGACCCATAAAGACCGCGAATCCCATATGACCGGGTACTGCGAGCACCGCGCGCGGGAGCGCAACGGACAGACCGAAGTTCATAACATATTTTATATTTTCGAACGCGGCGAAGCCCAGCGAGACGGAGACGGCGTAAACTATCCCGTCAAAGCTGTAGTTGAAATTCGGATTCTTCCATGTCTTGAGCTTCATCAGCAGGAACTTTGTTCCCTCTTCGACGACCGCAACGACTGCGAACGCAAGAATGATTTTATAATATTTGTCATCCTGGCTTATCTGATCGTTGAGTATCTTCTCACCGATTATTTCGAGCACTATCGACATCAGCGCTGCAACGATACCCATGAGAATCAGCGACAACAGCAGCCCGGGCGGCTCCTTGTCGACCGTGTCGTGCTTATAGATATAGCGCAGCAGGAATATCGCGGGCAGAACTGCCGCGAGAATATATATGGCGAATATCGCCGCTGTCGGTAAGACAAAAAACATTTAATCAGCTCCTGTGTTTCAGAGTGTGGCGAACCGCGCGGTCAGAGCATCGCTGCGCGTGCGCCAAAAGCTGTTTGCAACTATTTTTATTGTATACTCCGTGCCGGCTTTCAGTCCGCCTATGTGCTCGGTAAGAGCCGCGGGCATATCAGAGAGATAGTAGCGCGAAGTAATATTCATATGCTTTTTTATCAGTCCGTCAGAATCTAAAATGTAGATATCATAGCTGTCCGGGCGTTCTTTTCCGGTCGCCTGAGTGAAGGTTATATCGCAGCCGTCCGCCGTTATGTTTTCGACGGATATCCCGGCATTTTCAAAATACGGCTTCTCCGCCGTGACATAGCGTGCGTCGGTATATTTGAACGAATCTATGTTCCACGGCTCGTCTATCTCCCATGTGTACGGGAAGAAGCGGCTGCCGAGCACATCGTAGGGATATACCCTCACCCTGCCCTGCGCGTCCGCCTCAACTATAAGGAACTGAGCGGCGCTGCTGTCCTCGGGCGGAATAGTCCCGTGGGTCTTGTCGAACTCGTCGAGCTCGAAATAGCTCAGCGTACCGGTGCCGAATGCGCTGAAGTGACGCTGATGCACCGAGCGCGGATCGTTTATCGGCGCGTGGGAGTGGCCGGAGAAATCGACTATCTGCGGGTAGTTTATAAGAATATCCGTTATCTCGTCCTCGCCCCAGTTGATGCTGCCGTAGACAGTATCTGTAATGTGCGGGTGCTGGAAGAAGAATATCGGCTTTTTACCGTCCCGCTCTGCCGCTTTTTCAAGCTCCGCGGAGACGAACCCGCGCTTTTTTTCGTCGAAGTGGCAGCCGCCCGTCGTTGTGACGGCGATGAAATCAAAGCCGTTTATCACCGCATGGGTGTCGGGAGTAAGACCGAATATCTCATCGAAGCGGCGCAGGGCATTCTCCTCGCCGTCGGTCATATATTCGTGGCTCGCCATGGTCATTATCAGCCTGATATCGGCGGACAGACCTGCGTCGAGAATCTTCTTGACCTTGCGCATCTGAATCTCCGACCCGCGCGAAGCGAAGTCGCCGACGATGACGAGCGCGTCAAAGCCGCTGTATCTCTCATCGGACGAGCACAGATTTTTGAGGTCGTCAAGCGCTTTTGCAAACCGCTGTTCCTCGATGCAGTCCTCGTCGTCGATATGTATGTCGCTAATGACTGCGAAGCGCAGCGCGGGAACAAAGTTTTTATCAAAAGGCATTATTTTTCTCTCTTTCATCAAAGTATCTTGTCGAACGCTTCAAGCCAGTAGCGGGCTATCAGAGCCGCACCGTCGGGTGAGGGGTGGACTCCGTCGGGCGCCCACTGCTCGGGGCAGGTGTCAATAGCGGCGGCGTTGAGCAGACCATCAAGCGGGATAAACGCATCGGCGTAATCTTTTGCCACTCTGCGCACCGCCTGAATCCTCGGGTCGAGATCCTCGCGCCAGCTCGCGCGCTCTTCGGAAACATGGAGCACAAAGGGTTCCATTATAATTATTTTGATATCCGGGTTTTCGCGTCTTGCGTCCTCGAGCAATGAACGGTAGATGCTCTCGAACTCGCCGAATTCTGAAGGCAGGTTGCTGTCATATTTTCGCCATGTGTCGTTTATTCCGATGAGCACGGAGAGCACATCGGGATGGAGATCGAGGCAGTCGGTCTGCCAGCGGTCGCGCAGGTCGCTGACCCTGTTTCCGCTGATGCCGAGATCGAAAAAGTCGATATCAAACTTCGGATTATCCGCGTGGAAATTCGACGCAACGAACAGCGGATAGCCGTTGCCCATGTTGCGGATATTCGAGCGGTCCCTGTCCATATCGGTTATGCTGTCGCCCTGAAAGAGCACTCTGAGTTTTTCCATTATATATTCCTCCGCCGGCGCAGAGCCGTAATGATTCTTTAGATAATTATATATTTATTTCTCTTCTCTTGCAACAGTTTGGGACAAATTTCGGCGATGTGTGTATATACAAAATTTCATGCCCGTTTTTGTGATATAATACAAATCGAGGTGTTTATATGGAAACTAAAATCTATAATCAGCTCCCGGACGAGGCGAAAGAGATAAGACTCGAGGTGTTCGTAAAAGAGCAGGGCTTCGAGGAGGAGTTCGACGATATCGACGAGACGGCTGCGCATATCGTGCTGTTTGACGGCAGTCACCCCGTCGGAGTCTGCCGCATTTTCACAGACCCCGGGAGCGGCAGGGTCATGATAGGCAGAGTCGCAGTCAGAAAGGCTTTTCGCGGTAGAGGGCTCGGCGCGGACATAATAAAAGCCGCCGAAAAGTACGCCGCAGAAAGCGGGATCAATAAAATATGGGTACATTCGCAGGAACAGGCTGCCGGATTCTACTCAGCGCTCGGCTACAAGGACATCGGGATCCACGATGTTGAAGAGGGCTGTCCGCATATATTAATGAAAAAGGTATTATAAATTATCCACAAAGAGCATATGCTAACTCGCTTGACTTTTGTGCGAATCGGATGTAGAATAACTATACCAAAAGTTTGGGAGGAATATGCGATGAACAAAAAACTGATGAGGATAATCAGCGCGGTCATGGCAATCTGCCTGCTCGCTTGCATGATAGTCCCCGCCGCCTCCGCCATGCCTCAGGAGAGCGCAGACGGATCGATAAAGCGCATCAGCGTTGTTATCAACGGCGACGCCAAAACAAGACGCGGCATCTGCTGGTACACGACCGAGAAATGCGGCAGCGATGTTGAAGTAATGCCCCTTGCAAAATACAACGGCAGCTTCGACGGCGCGCTCAAATTTTCCGGCACCTGCACGAAGTGGAAAGAGAACTACTGCCACAAGGTGCTCGCCGAAAATCTTGAGCCCGACACAAAGTATGTTTACAGAGTCGGCGACGCTTCGACCGGCATCTGGAGCAACAACGGCACATTTGAGACAGCCTGCGACGGCGAAGAGCCGTTTTCGTTCATAGCCCTTGCCGATGTTCAGGCGGGCAACGAAATAAACTTCACGAAGAGCGGCGCCGTTCAGCGCACCGCGATGCAGGTCTGCCCCGACGCGAAGTTTCTCATGAACGCGGGCGACTTCGTCAACGACTGCAACGATCAGGAGTGGGACTGGTTCTATGAGAAGAGCTGTGACACACTCATGAACATCACCATGGCGCCGACCGCCGGCAACCACGAGGGCAACCTTCGTTGGGGCTGGTTCGACAATATGTTCAACCTCGACAAGAGCGCAGGCTGGAATCATATCACCGGCGTCTACTATTCGTTCGACTACTCGAACGCACATATCGCCGTGCTCAACACAAACGATATGTATCCCATCAGCGAGGAGCAGATAAACTGGCTTCAGAACGACATGAACTCTTCTGACGCGCAGTGGAAGATAATCCTCATGCACCGCGCCTGCTACTCCGCGGGCAAGAACATAAACAAGCCCGACACCGTCATCATGCGCAAGCGCCTGCTGCCCATAATAGACAGCCTTGATATCGACGTTGTCATCAACGGCCACGACCACATGTATCTTCGTACATATCAGGTCAAGGACGACAAAATTCAGCCGACCGAGTACATCACCGAGAACTACAAGGGCGAGGAGATAACCTACGCGCTCAATCCCGAGGGCACGGTTCATATCCTGCCCAACACCGCCGGCACAAAGCGCTACGGTGTTCACGAGGACGCCATGGAGCCTATCCTCAAGAATTCCGCCGTTGCCGCGCAGCCCTACAAGTCGATGTTCAGCACCTTTACCATCGACGGCGACAGACTTATCTACCGCGCATACACCGTTGATGTTGACGACGAGACCTGCGAGGCAACCGGCTACGAGAAGTTCGACGAATACGCGATAAAGAAGACCACCAAGGGCGAAGCCAAGGAGCATGAAGAGCTGCCCACCGACTTCCTTTCAAACTTCACGAAGAATGTCGTGAATGTCCCGGTCGCAATAGTCTACATGCTCGTCAAATATATTCTCATCCTGCCCCATATCATAAAGAACAGATAAATTAAAAACCGCCCGTGCTGATTTTCGGCACGGGCGGTTTTCATGCAGTGAACAAAATTTATAAAAACAGCCGCCGCAAAGTTTATTCTCTGCGGCGGTTAGTTTATTTTATCTTATCTTTTGTTATCTTATTGTTTTGTAATGACTCGGGTCGCGCGGCTTCTGCTCCGGCACTTCATCCGGCACGCCTATCGCAACGCCTATCATATACTGAAGATCAATGGGAATGTCGATCTCCCCGCGCCAATAATCGCCCTTGTCGGTGTCATCAAACAGCGCGCCCGCGCTGCCGACTATACATGTACCGAGTTCGAGCCCCTTTGCGGCGATGCATATGTTCTCGACCATGATTCCGGCATCCATCTGACTGCCGGGCTTTGCGAATATTGCGGCGAACACCGGCGCATTGTGATAGAACGGGTTCTTGTCGCTTCGCGTGTGAACGGGAGTGTCCCAGCCGACGATATTCTTGAAATCTATCTGCATTTGGCGCAGCATAGCGTCATTGCATATGAATCTGACATGGCAGGGCTGGCAGTTGCGCCCGCTCGGAGCCATCATCGCCGCCGCAGTCAGCGTGTCGAGCTGAGCGTCGGTGAGCATTATTGGCTTATACTCTCTTATTGTCTGGCGTGTGAGTACGGCATCGATGACCTCATTTCTGATTATATCAGCCATCTTTAAGGACCTCCTTGACAGCCTTGTTTATGACCCTGTCGTTGCGCTCGACCGAAAGCTCGGAGGCGTAGCCCTCGACTATTGTCTTGAACTCGTCCCCGCGCAGGCTCTTGAGGCAGTCGTCGCGGTAGCGGTCGTAGTATTGCTTCGCCTCGTCCTCCGAGGGATTCTCTCTGAGAATAAGGAAAATATAGTTGTCCATGATAAGCACGGTGTTCGAGCCAACGGAGAGCTGCTGAACCTTTTCAAAGAAGCCCTCGGGATAGGAATCCGTGCCTTTTTTTATAAACTGGAGCTGATCCGAAACTGTTGAATCCGGATGCTTCTTGGAATAGAGCTCGACTATCTCGTTCATCGTCTGACCGTTGCCCAGGCGCGTCGAGAGCTCAATGAACTCCTTGTTCATTGCCGCTTTCTGATCCGCAGTCATAACTACCGTGTCGCCGTTCGCGTCGGTAGTTGTGAGATAGCCGGTTATGGCGCGGAAAGAGATATAATTCTCGTTATAATATTTCTTTATATCGTCCTCGCTGACCGCCTTTTCGCCGCCCTCGTCATAGATATAATAGAAAAGTCTGTTGCGCGAGGTGTCGGCGGTCTCTATCTTCATGAGCGTCTGCTTCGACACGCCGAGCTTCTCATAGTAGCCCGAGAAAACATGCCACAGGTCTTCAAGATTATTCGAAGCCGAGCGCTTTTCGGAGGCAGAGAGAGTCAGCCCGTATTCGGAGAGCTTCGTGTTGACCGCAACATATTCGCAGCACAGCTCAATCGCGGCGTCGATCATCTGCTCGTTCGTCGCATCGGCGGCAAGCTCATATTTTTCGGGGAACGCGTGAACCTGGTCGAAATAATATAAAAACGTCTCATAGTCTATCTGCGCGCCCGAGATATTCAGCGCGCTCTTTTTTGATGCCGAACAGCCCGCAGTGCAGAATACGGCGGCAAGGCAGAGCAGAACGGCGACAAAGCTTTTGAACTTCTTCATTTTCGTTTATCCTTTCATCAGAGATCGAGCCATGCGGAGGCATCCGCGTCGGAGGGCATACGCCAGTCGCCGCGAGGCGAGAGGCTGACAGAGCCGACCTTCGGACCGTCCGGTATGCAGGAGCGTTTGAACTGTTGGGAGAAGAATCTCTTCATAAAGAGCCTGAGCCATTTTTCAATCTGCTCGCGGCTGTATACTCCGTCAAACGCGCGGCACGCCATGAACATGAGCTTGTCGGGTGAAGCACCGAAGCGCTGGAAATGATATAGGAAGAAATCGTGAACTTCATAGGGGCCGAGGGTATCCTCGGTCTTTTGCGCTATCTTTCCGTTTTTGTCGGGCGGGAGCAGTTCGGGGCTGACCGGAGTCGCGAGTATCTCGCGGAGCACCTCGCCGAGCTTGCCTCCCCTCTCGTCCGCAACGAAATCGACTAGATATCGCACGAGCGTCTTGGGCACGGAGCAGTTGACTCCGTACATGCTCATGTGGTCGGCGTTATATGTGCACCAGCCGAGCGCAAGCTCGGACAAATCGCCCGTGCCGACGAGCAGCGCACCCTCTTTGTTCGCGGTATCCATGAGTATCTGCGTGCGCTCGCGCGCCTGAACATTTTCATAAGTCACGTCGAGTATGCTCATATCGTGACCTATGTCCCGCATATGCTGAGTACACGCGGGGACAATATCTATATCCCTGAGCTGCGCTCCGATGCACTCGGTGAGCGTGACGGCGCTCGACTTCGTGCGCTTCGTCGTGCCGAAGCCCGGCATCGTGATGCAGATTATATTTTCTTTCGGCAGGGCGAGAAGATCAAACGCCTTGTCCGCAACAAGCAGAGCAAGAGCCGAATCGAGTCCGCCCGAGATGCCGATGACCGCCTTTTTGAGCCCGATATGCTCGATTCTCTTCGCGAGTCCCGCCGCCTGGATATTGAATATCTCGGCACAGCGCGCGCGTCTGACCTTTTCATCCGAGGGCACGAACGGGTGCGCATCAAAAGTCCTGTCAATATCGCTCTCTTTGAGCTCCGGCAGGGTTATATCAACGCGCCTTATATCGCGGTCGGCATAGCGAGCCGCGTTGTCATAAAATTCGCTGTTGCGGCGCAGAGCTTCGAGCTTTTTGACATCAATGCAGGCGTAAACCGCCGCGCCGTTTCGCTCAAAACGCTCGTTTCTCGCGAGTATGCCGCCGTTTTCGGCTATCGTACACGCGCCGGAGAACACAAGGTCAGTCGTGCTCTCGCCGATGCCGGCGGATGAATAGACATAGCCGCAGTAGCACCGCGCGCTCGTCTGTTCAATGAGACTCAGTCTGAAATCGTTCTTTGTGACCATTTCATCGGAGGCGGAGATGTTCACTATTATATCCGCGCCGCTGAGCGCAAGGACTGTTCCGGGCGACACGGGCACCCACATATCCTCGCACAGCTCAATTCCGACCGCCGCGCCGTTGTCCGCGCAGAAGAGCATATTGCCGAACGGCACCTCCTGCCCACAGAGCGTGACGGTATCGCACGGCGTATCAAGCCCCGAGACAAAGTGGCGCTTTTCATAGAACTCGTTGTAATTCGGCAGATAGCTCTTCGGGACAACGCCCACGAGCCTGCCGTTCTGGAATGCGGCGGCGCAGTTGAAGAGCCTGCCGCGCACACGCACCGGGAGTCCGACTATCACGAGCGCGCCGATATCGGCACATTCAAGAACGAGCCTGCCGAGCGCGGCCTCCGCGCTTTCGATGAGCCTGTCCTGCGAGAAGAGGTCGGAGCAGGTATAGCCGGTTATGCATAGTTCCGGCAGGGCGATTATCTGCGCGCCGGACGAAGCCGCCCCTTTTATCAGCGGCAGCATATTATCAACATTTTTATCAGCCGCGCCGACCGTCACCCTCGGGCAGACCGCCGCGGTCTTGACAAATCCGAAATCCTTCAAGATATCACGTTCCCTTTCGCGAATCTTATTATACAGATTATAGTATATACTAATCCGCGCTTTAAATCAATCCTTTTCATTTTTCGGAGGTGATCTCACGGACTCGTTTTGTTCGCTCGTTTCTTCGATAAATTCGGCGGTCTGGGGAGTCCCGCTGCTCGTCGCTTTCACTGGCACGGGCCTTCTGCTGAGCGTGCGGTCGGGATTTTTCCAGATAACGCACGTCGGCACATGGATGAAAACGACGCTCGGCAGTATATTCAGCAAAAAGAGCCGGGAATCCGGCAAAGGCTCGATATCGCAGACGCAGGCGCTCTCCGCCGCACTCGCCGCGTGCATGGGCACGGGCAACATAGTCGGCGTGGCGGCGGCGATAGCCTCAGGCGGCGCGGGCGCGGTTTTCTGGATGGTGATAAGCGCGATAATCGGCATGATGAGCGCGTGCTGCGAAAATATACTCGGCATAAAATACAGATACCGCGACGAAAACGGTGAATGGATGGGCGGCGCGTTCGTCTATATGGAGCGCGGACTGGGATTTAAGCACATGGCAAAAATTTTCTGCGTTCTGTTGGTCATAGCCTCGCTTGGCATCGGCAATATGACCCAGGCGAACGCCGCCGCGCTCTCGCTCTTGGGCTCATTCGGGCTGAGTCCCGCGATAACAGGACTGATTCTCGCCGCAGGCGTATTCGCAATAACCTGCGGCGGGCTCAAGAGAATCGCCTCGGCGGCGGAGAAGATAATTCCCGCCATGACTGCGATATTCATTCTCGCGAGCTTCGCTGTCATAATAAAAAACTTTCGCGCCGTGCCGTCGGCGTTTTCGCGCATAATATCCGAGGCTTTTTCGCTTCGCGCGGCGGCGGGAGGAGCGGCGGGCTACGGGATAAAAAAAGCTCTGCGCTACGGGGTGGCGCGCGGAGTTTTTTCAAACGAAGCAGGGCTCGGCAGCAACGCGATAATCCACGCGGCGGCGCAGACGGATTCACCCGCCGAGCAGGGCTGTTGGGGCATACTTGAGGTTTTTCTCGACACAGTCGTCATGTGCACCGTGACTGCAATAACTCTCTTGGTCTCCGGTGCGCCGACGGACGGCGACGGCTCACTCGCCTGCGCCGCGGCATTCGGCAGCGTATTTGGAAAAGCCGGGAGCATTTTCGTCTGCGTGAGTATCTACATTTTTGCCTTTGCAACGCTCATCGGCTGGTCATATTACGGGCGGCGCGGGCTCGAATATCTGCTGGGCGCCAAGAGCGCGAAAATATACAACATAATTTACGCCGCGGCGGTATTCGTCGGGTGCGTCGCCGACCTCGAGCTCGTATGGGAGCTCTCAGACCTCGCGAACGCACTCATGGCGGTGCCGAATCTCATCTCGCTCTGCCTGCTCAGCGGCGAAGCGACAAAAGAGCTGAAAAAGACATATCATAATTGATATATATGTATTGATTTATTGATATAACCATGTATAATATAAGAAGTATAAATATGCTGTATTGTGGAGATTTGTGCGGAAGAGGCAAAAAATCAATCGCTTCTGTACCGCAATCCCTCAGTCTCGGCTTACGCCGAGCCAGCTCCCTTTACACAAGGGAGCCAAAATAAAATTCCACAGTGTTATAAAATTTGTTTTCAAAAGTTGGCTATGATAAGCCTTTCCCACCGCTTGCGCGGCAACGGTGCGTCGAATACAAACTGCGAGTCAATAAACTTGTGCTAAATCGCGGGCGACATCCGCCCATACCGCATACATTTCACTTATTACTTCAAACGAAGCCAGCAAAAATATTCGGAGTCGAATTATGCCGGGATTTTTATGTGATCTGCATATCCACTCGTGTCTGTCGCCCTGCGGCGACGAGGAGATGACTCCCTATAACCTTGTCAACATGGCAAAGGTCATGGGGCTGGATATCCTTGCGCTGACCGACCACAACTCTTCGCTCAACTGCCCCGCCGCGGCGCGTGCGGCAGAAGAGGCGGGAATCGCTTTCGTGCCCGGCATGGAGCTGACAACTTCAGAGGAAGTCCACGTCGTGTGCCTGTTTCCGGATGTCGATTCCGCGCTCGCGTTTTCGAGCTATGTTGCCGAGCGCCTGCCGAAGATTAAAAATCGGCTCGATATTTTCGGCGAACAGCTGATAATGGACGACAGGGACGGTATTCTCGGGCGCGAGGAGAATCTGCTGAGCACGGCGAGCTTTATTTCAATCGGCGAGGTTTTCCCGCTCGTCTCCGGCTTCGGCGGGGTCTGCTATCCCGCTCATGTTGACCGCCCGTCGTTCAGCGTGGTTGCAAACCTCGGCTCGTTCGACGAAAGCTGGGGATTCGCAAACGCCGAGATGTCCGCTTTCGCTCAGGCGGACAGGCTCGTTGAAGAGCATCCGCTGCTCCGAAAAATGAGGCTTCTGCGCGCATCCGACGCGCACTGCCTCGAAAATGTCGGCTCGGCGAGCACCGAGCTTGAGCTCCCCTGCGCATCGCCGCAGGCGGTCATTGATCTGTTGAAAGGTAATTACTACCTGCAGGGTATGTAATTGGTATATAGTTTATCGATATTTTTTTCCTTAAACTGTAGCAATTTTCAGACCCGCATGATATAATTACTCTTAATGTGAAAAGGAAACTCCTTTTTGCCTATCTGTTATTTTTCTCAAACCTAAGGAGGGAAAGGCTACAAATGCTCAAAAAAATCAGTAAGATACCTTTTTCCGGCACCCCGGAACAGGAAGAGAAGCTCAATGCCGTTATCGCAGAATGCAACGGCGACAAGAGCCTGCTGATGCATGTCATGCAGGAGGCTCAGCTCATCTACGGTTATCTTCCGTTCGAGGTACAGGCTATGATAGCCGAGGGAATGGACGTTCCGCTCGAGAAGGTATACGGCGTATCGACTTTTTACGCCCAGTTCGCTCTGAGCCCCAAGGGCAGATACAACATCTCCGTATGTCTCGGAACCGCCTGCTATGTCAAAGGCTCGCAGGCTATCCTCGACAAGATAAGCGAGAGACTCGGCATCGGCCCCGGCGAGTGCAGTGACGACGCGTGCTTCTCCATCGAAGCCTGCCGCTGCATCGGCGCGTGCGGACTCGCCCCCGTCATGACGATCAACGACGATGTCTACGGCAGACTCACCCCCGATCAGATAGACGGCATTCTCGACAAATACCTGGACGCTTAACGCCATGCGCGAGCTGTCACTCAACATTCTCGATATAGCCCAGAACTCCATATCAGCCGGGGCGTCGCTGATAACAATAGATGTCAGCGAAAGCAGAGAAGAGCATCTTCTCACGCTCACGGTTTCCGACAACGGCTGCGGCATGGACGAAGAACAGCTTCAAAATGTCTGCGATCCGTTTTTCACCACGCGCACAACGCGCAAGGTCGGCATGGGCATACCGCTGTTCCGCCTCGCGGCAGAGCAGACCGGCGGCAGTTTTGAGATAACCTCAAAAAAAGGCGTCGGCACCTCCACAAAAGCCGTATTTCATTCGGACAGCATAGACTTCACCCCCTTGGGGGACATGACCTCGACGGTAACGGTGCTCATATCAATGAACACCGACAGGGATTTTATCTACCGCCGCTCGGTCAACGAAAAAGAATTCGTGCTCGACACGCGGGAAATAAAAAATATCCTCGACGGCGTGCCGCTCGACAATCCGGATGTTGTGCAGTGGATGAAAGAATATATCGACGAGAACACAGCGCTACTTTAAAAAACCATATGACGGCGCCCGGCGCCGGGAAAGGAATAACCATGAAATCACTTGCTGAACTTAACGCAATAAGAGATAAGGCAAAGGCCAATATGAATATCCGCGAAGACAACGAATACACAACCCGCGTGCTCGTCGGCATGGCTACCTGCGGCATCGCGGCAGGCGCAAAGCCCGTGCTCACCGCACTCGTTGACGAGATTGCACGCCGCAATCTCAGCCATGTCACCGTCTCGCAGACCGGCTGCATCGGCATGTGCCAGTATGAGCCGATAGTCGAGGTTCTCGAACCCGGCAAAGAAAAGGTCACCTATGTCAAGGTAACGCCCGAAATGGTCGCGCGCATCGTCAGCGATCATCTCGTCAACGGCAACCCCGTCGGCGAATTCACGGTCGGCGCTATCGCCAAATAACAAGGAGGAAAATCAATGTATCGTTCACACGTTCTTGTCTGCGGCGGTACCGGCTGTACTTCTTCTCACAGTGCAGAAATAATTGCCGAGTTTGAAAAGGAGATCGCCGAAAAAGGTCTCGCAGACGAAATCAAGGTCATCAGGACAGGCTGCTTCGGTCTGTGCGCCCTGGGTCCGATAGTCGTTGTTTATCCCGAAGGCGCGTTCTACAGCCAGATAAAGGTTGAGGACGTTCCGGAGATAGTTGACGAGCACCTCATCAAGGGCAGAATAGTCAAGCATCTGCTCTACGATGATACCGTCGCCGGCGACACCGTCAAGAGCCTCAACGAGACTCAGTTCTATAAAAAGCAGAAGAGAGTCGCGCTGCGCAACTGCGGCGTTATCGACCCCGAAAATATCAATGAATACATAGCCATGGACGGCTATCAGGCTCTTGCAAAATGCCTGACCGAATACACCCCGGACGAGGTCATCCAGATAGTCAAGGATTCCGGTCTGCGCGGCAGAGGAGGCGGCGGATTCCCGACGGGTCTGAAATGGAGCTTCACCCGCAAGAATCAGGCGGATCAGAAATATGTCGTCTGCAACGCCGACGAGGGCGACCCGGGCGCATTCATGGATCGCTCCGTGCTCGAGGGCGACCCGCACTGCATCGTTGAAGCCATGGCGATATGCGGCTACGCCACCGGCGCGACCGAGGGCTATATCTATGTCCGCGCGGAGTACCCGATAGCGGTCAAGAGACTTCAGATAGCAATAGACGAAGCGCGCGAGCTCGGACTGCTCGGCAAGAACATCTTCGACAGCGGCTTCGACTTCGACCTTCATATAAGACTCGGTGCAGGCGCATTCGTCTGCGGCGAGGAGACTGCGCTCATGACCTCCATCGAGGGCAACCGCGGCGAGCCCCGTCCGAGACCTCCGTTCCCGGCGGAAAAGGGTCTTTTCGGAAAGCCCACTACCGAGAACAACGTCGAAACATTTGCAAACATCCCGCAGATAATCCTGCACGGCGCGGAGAGCTTTGCCTCCATGGGCACCGAGCGCTCCAAGGGCACCAAGGTCTTTGCACTCGGCGGCAACATCAAACACACCGGCCTCGTTGAGATCCCCATGGGCACGACCCTGCGCGAAATTGTCGAGGACATCGGCGGCGGCATCCCCAACGGCAGAAAGTTCAAGGCGGCGCAGACCGGCGGACCTTCCGGCGGATGCATCCCCGCGAGCCTCATGGACACCGAGATAGACTACGACAACCTCACCGCCATCGGCTGCATGATGGGTTCGGGCGGACTTATCGTCATGGACGACAGCAACTGCATGGTCGATATAGCCAAGTTCTTCCTTGACTTCACCGTTGATGAGTCCTGCGGAAAGTGCTCCCCCTGCCGTATCGGCACGAGAAGAATGCAGGAGATACTCGAAAAGATTATCGCCGGCAAGGCGACGCTCGAGGATCTGGACAAGCTCGAAGAGCTCGCCCATTACATCAAAGAAAACTCCCTTTGCGGACTCGGTCAGACGGCTCCCAACCCCGTCCTTGCGACCCTCAAGTTCTTCCGCGATGAGTATATAGCGCATATAGTCGACAAGAAGTGTCCCGCAGGCGTATGTAAGGCGCTGCTGAGCTTCAAAATTGACAAGGATCTGTGCATCGGCTGCGGTCTCTGCGCCAGAAACTGCCCCGTCTCGGCTATCGGCAAGACCGACTATGTCGCAGAGGGTCACAAGCTGCCGTCGTACACTATCGACACGGCGAAGTGCATCAAGTGCGGCGTCTGCATGGAAAACTGCAAGCGCGCCAAGGCAATCAGCAAAGGTTAAGGAAGGAGGGTCAATACAGCATGGAAATGGTAAACATAAAGATAAACAACATGCCCCTGAGCGTACCCAAGGGCATATCCATACTTGAGGCGGCGCGTATGGCCGGCATTGAGATCCCGACCCTCTGCTACCTCAAGAAGATAAACGAAATCGGCGCATGCCGCATCTGCATGGTCGAGGTCAAGGGCGCGCGTTCGCTCGTGACCGCCTGCGTGTACCCCGTTAACGAGGGTATGGAGATATTCACAAACACCGAGCGCGTCCGCAAGAGCCGCAAGATGACCCTTGAGCTCATTCTTTCGACGCATGACAGAAAGTGTCTCTCATGCGTCCGCAGCGGAACATGCGAGCTCCAGCAGCTCTGCAAGGAGTTCGGCGTTGACGACGAGGGGCGCTTCGACGGCGCAAATCCCGTTCACGAATACGACGATTCCGCTATTCATATGATAAGAGACAACGGCAAGTGCATTCTCTGCCGCCGCTGCGTCGCAGCATGTCAGGCTCAGCACATCTCCGTTATCGGCGCAAACGCCCGCGGATTTGACACCCACATCGGCTCGGCGTTCGAGAGACCGCTCGATTCCGTGGCGTGTGTCTCCTGCGGTCAGTGCATCGTCAACTGCCCGACCGGCGCTATATATGAGAAGGACGACACCGCAAAGGTTCTCGAGGCTATCAACGATCCCGAGAAGTTCGTCGTTGTTCACACCGCGCCTTCAATCCGCGTCACCCTCGGCGAGTGCTTCGGAATGCACATCGGCACCAATGTTCAGGGCAAGATGGTCGCGGCGCTCAGACGTCTCGGCTTCGACAAGGTCTTTGACACCGACTTCGGCGCAGACCTCACGATAGTCGAAGAGGCAAACGAGTTCCTCGGCAGAGTCCAGAACAGCGGCGTGCTCCCGATGATAACCTCCTGCTCACCCGGATGGATAAAATACTGCGAGCATTACTATCCCGATATGCTCGATCACCTCTCGACCTGCAAATCGCCCCAGCAGATGTCCGGCGCGATAATCAAGACCTGGTATGCCGAGAAGATGGGCATCGACCCGAAGGATATCGTCGTCGTCGGCATCATGCCCTGCACGGCGAAGAAGTTCGAGACCAAGCGCGACGATCAGGCGGCGTCCGGCTATCCGGATGTTGACTACTCGCTGACCACGAGAGAGCTCGGCAGAATGATCGAGAGCGCGGGAATATACTTCAAGCACCTGCCCGACGAAGAGTTTGACAATCCTCTGGGCGACTCCACCGGCGCGGCTGTTATCTTCGGCGCAACCGGCGGCGTTATGGAAGCGGCGCTGAGAACCGCCGTTGAGAAGCTCTCCGGCGAGGAGCTCAAGAGCCTCGACTTCACCGAGGTTCGCGGCACCGACGGAATAAAGGAAGCGTCCTACACCGTCAACGGCATGGAGATAAAGGTCTGCGTAGTCAGCGGACTCGCAAACGCCAACACTATTATGGAGAAGGTCAAAAACGGCACCGCCGACTATCACTTCATAGAGATCATGGGCTGCCCCGGCGGCTGCGTCAACGGCGGCGGCCAGCCGATACAGCACGCAGTCGTGCGCAATTTTGTCGACCTCAGAGCGCGCAGAGCCGCAGCTCTCTACGAGGCGGACAAGGATATGCCCCTGCGCAAGTCGCATGAGAGCGAGGCTGTCAAGCGTCTCTACGCCGAGTTCCTCGGCGAGCCCGGCAGCCACAAGGCGCACGAAGTGCTCCACACCTCATATGTTGCAAGACCGAAATATAAATAATATAGGCACAATAAGCAATCGGGAGAATCCAATGCGGATTCTCCCGATTTATTTTTTTGATTTTGCCATCTCTAAACCAAGTTCCAGCCCGACCGTGCTTCAAAGTACGGTTTATGAGGTTCAAAGATGCTGCGTCCCTTTACCCTATTCATTTTTCTCGTTTTTATAAGAAATCGGATTGTCTGTCAACCCAATCAAATAGTCGGCAGATAAATCGTAAAATTTACACAGGCGAATCAAATCATCAATTTTTAATTCGGCTCGTCCCATTTCAATATGATTATATCCCTGCTGAGACTTATCCAATAACTTTCCGACTTGCGTCTGAGTTAAGTCATGATCCTCACGGACATTTTTGATTCGTTCACGATAGTTCATGCATTCTGCCCCTCATATATTGATGTATACATCATAAAACACTCAAAAATACGGTATTGACATTTACTCAATTTTTGAGTATTATGTTCTTGAAAGGAGGATAAAAATGCCGTCAATTGATTTTTCCAAAATTGCGGAAATGTTGGAATCTTCAACCGACTTTTCTCTATCTGAAAGCCAATATAAGAAACTAACAGGTAGAACTATGCCAAAGGATATATCGTATTTGATTCACAAATCCGCTGTAGCAAAATTCGCCGAATCAAAAGGGTTAAAAATCCATGTACAGGAAAAAACAATTACTTTTGAAAAATCCAAGTAAAGAGAAGGAGAGATTGTTTTGAAAAGGTTCACTTCTTTATTATTAGTATTTGCTTGCTTATTAATTTGCGTCGGCTGTGTTGCCGGTTGCTCTAAAAGCAACTCCGGCGGCTCATCATCCGGTGCAACGATGACAGAAAGCAGAGCCATAGAAATTGCCAAGCAAAATGCCGTAAACGCTTGTTGCGACTACAGTGGCACAACATCTGTCAGAATTAACTACGGAACAGAACAGGCAAAGTATGATTACAAAGAAGACTTTTATGTCGTGACGCTGTCTGGGTATTACTTTCCCGTCAATCAATATGGTGAAATTGGGACTAAACGTCGTTTTGATATGAAGATACGGGTCATGAATTCCGGAGAAATCGTCTTCCTGCAAAATCATATTGAGTATAAGGGATAATAATGTTCCGACCGATTTTGTCAATATTTTACCGATATACTTCAAAACCCCGCTTAAGCACTTGCAAAAGCAGGATTACCTGCGCAAGTCGCATGAGAGCGAGGCTGTCAAGCGTCTCTACGCCGAGTTCCTCGGCGAGCCCGGCAGCCACAAGGCGCACGAAGTGCTCCACACCTCATATGTAGCAAGACCGAAATATAAATAAGCACAAACAAAGAATCAATCCCGCTCTGCAAAGGTGGGATTGATTCTTTAACTTTTTTAAAAATCAAAACACGATTGACTTTTTTACTCTTTCTGTTAAAATATAATTGTAGCGCAGAAGTATTGTCATTTATCCGCCTCAAGGAAATTGAAAGGATGTGAAGTGATGAAAAAAAATAAAAAAGCTTTTGCCGTGATTTTCGAGGTGCTTCTTTGGCCGCTGTTCCTGCAGGCGATAATATACTGCGTCTGCGAGCTTTTCCGCCCTGTATTTAACTTCTTTTTTACACATATGCACGATTTCTATTATGACTGCATAAGGATTTCAGAGTATGGAATGTTTTACTTTTACGCGTTTCGCTTCATATGGGCGGTCGCCTTTGTCAGCCTGTTCTTCTTCTATCTTTCAAGGAGAGCTCAAATTCGTAAATTCCGTTCTTTCTTCACCGTCTTTGTCTTGTCGGCGATACCGATGATTTTGATGCGAATCACCATGCAATATGATTGGGTAATACACCCTGTATTCACTTCTCCTTATCAGGATTTACTGCCGTTTTTAACTTTCTTGTTCCGCTTTCTGTATGTTATAATTACGCTTTGGTCATTAGCAAACATCATTTTCTCCGTAAGGCGAATGACCTCAAAAAGCCAACCGGAAGCAGCGTAAGAGCTATAGCAAAACCCGCCGCAGACTTATATCTGCGGCGGGTTTGATTTATATATCCTTTATCTCGTCAAAAATCTTCTGCGAAATTCGTCTGTCTTTATAATAAAACTCGCGGTCGTGCTCGCTTATCTCCCTCGCGACGCGGCAGGGATTCCCGTAGGCGACGACGTTCGCCGGAATGTCTTTCGTCACGACGCTGCCCGCGCCGATAACGCTGTTGTCCCCTATCGTCACTCCGGGCATTATCACGGCTCCCGCACCTATCCAGCAGTTTCTGCCGATATGCACGGGCATATTGAACTGATACGCCTTTTCGCGCAGCTCAGGCAGAATAGGATGTCCCGCTGTGGCAACGGTCACGTTGGGCCCTATCATCGTATAAGAGCCGATATAGATATGCGAGTCGTCCACGGCGGTGAAATTGAAATTAGCGTATACACTGTCGCCCAGATGCATATGCGCCCCGCCCCAATTCGCGTGAAACGGCGGCTCGAGATAGCAGTTCTCGCCTATTTCGGCAAACATCTCTTTCATTAATTCCTGCCTTTTCTTCTGCTCCGTAGGGCGCGTTGAATTGAACTCGTAAAGCAAATCGAGCTTTTTGAGCTGCTCGTCAAATATCGACTCCTCGTTGGGATAATACAGCTCGCCCGTGAACATTCTTTCTTTCATTCCCATGATATTTCTCCTTTTTGTGTTTTTCCGCCTTGATTATACTTTATGCGCCCGATTTTTTCCAGCCTTTTCGGGCATTTGTGCGGGTATCTGCGGACATTCACCTTTTTTATTGACTTTAAGAGCGCCAAATATTATACTTTATAATATAACAGCTGCAACGATACCGGATAACAATAATACTGCTTTAAGTCGGAGGGTGAACAGAGAATGGATAAATTCATGCCGAAAACCATAGAAGAGCTCAATGCGGAATTTGAGGCTCGCATGGAAAAGGCCAAGCAGGACGAGCTCAACGCCGCAGCGGAAAGAGCTGCGGAGGAAATTCTGGAGGCCGAGAGAATGAGAGCGGCGCACAATGCCGAGGAGAAAGCGGAGGCAAGGCGCGTTGAGGAGCGCAGCTACGAGAGCGCACTCGACAGCTCCATTTCCGCAACCGAGCTCGAGCCGACCCAGGATGACTTTGAGGACAGCTACTCGGGAGAGGACGAGGTTCCCGCAGAGGAGTCCGTCAAGACCGAGCCCGCGGAAACCGAGCCCGAGAAAGTCGAAGCCGAGCCCGTGCAAAAAACCGAAAACGAATACGGCGAGCCCGATCCTCACGGATATTTCGGCGCGCCGATAGACAAGAGCAGACCGCGTCAGACCCTCTCGGAGGAAACTGCGGCCAAAGTTGAGCCGAAATTCGACTTTGAGCGCACCTCGGACTACTCCGGCGCAATGCTTCAGGACAGCTTCAAGCCTAAAAAGGACAAATTCAAGGGCGCAAGAATATTCTCTGTCGTCCTAATTATCATAATAGCGGTCATGTCGCTGTTAACCGCGCTTTTGAGCGTTGCGGCGGCTCATCCCGACAAGTTCCTTCTCGACCGCGGACTTGCCGTATGCACCGACGACATCATGGGCTCAAACATAAAGGACGGCTCGCTGTGCCTGACCCGCAGGGCGTCTGCCGCATCCGCGGACGAAGTTGCGCTGTACAAGCTCGGCGGCAAATACGCATTCGCGTTCGGTTCGTCTTTGCCCGAGGGTGCTTCAATAGTCGCGCTCGCCACGCATTGCATGCCGTTTATCGGCAAGTTTATCTCGAGCGTTACGAACATGTGGATTGTCTACGCCTGCTCAGCTCTCGCGGCGATACTCATCATCCTGATAATCAGGCTCGCGGCGTTCAGCGCGCCGGAGGAGAGCGTCACCGACGGAGTCAAGAGCAAGAAGAGCCGCAAATAACAAAAAATCAAGAGCCGCACGGTTGATCCTGCGGCTTTTGCATTTGGAGGAAACGCAATGTCCATAGAAAGAGTCAGAGAATATTTCAGAAAGCTCGGAATCGAGGACCGAGTGATGGAGATAGACGAGTCGAGCGCGACCGTTGCCCTCGCGGCAAAAGCTCTCGGCTGCGAAGAGGGCAGGATAGCAAAGACTATATCATTTTCGCTCGACGGCGAGCCGATACTCATCGTCGCGGCGGGCGACACGAAGATAGACAACGCAAAATACAAATCGCGCTTCGGCAAGAAGGCAAAGATGCTCTCGCACGAAGAGGCGGCGCAGCTTATCGGCCACGCGGTCGGCGGAGTGTGCCCGTTTGCCGTGAACGACGGCGTGAAGATATATCTCGACGAGTCACTCAAGAGATTCAATACGGTATACCCCGCCTGCGGCAGCAGCAACAGCATGATAGAGCTGACTCCCGCCGAGCTCGAGGAATACTCCAAGCCCGAAAGCTGGGTCGATGTCTGCAAGCCGATGGCATAAAAACTGGGGCGGCGAAGAAAAATTTTTCCAAACCGCCTCCGAACACTTGACAAACCGTAAAAAAAATCTTATAATCACATAGCAAACAAATGGGGGCGTAGCTCAGCTGGGAGAGCGTACGGTTCGCATCCGTAAGGTCGAGAGTTCGATCCTCTTCGTCTCCACCAGTAACACGAATACTGCTTTTGCAGTGTTCGTGTTATTTTTTTAGAAGAGGATCGAACAGGACGGTTCTGCAAAGCAGAATTCCGAGCGTCCGGTGGACGGTCGGAAAGTCCGCGTGCGTGTCGGCGCACGGCAGTGCGCCGAGCGATCCTCTTCGTCTCCACCAGTAACACGAATACTGCTTTTGCAGTGTTCGTGTTATTTTTTTAGAAGAGGATCGAACAGGACGGTTCTGCAAAGCAGAATTCCGAGCGTCCGGTGGACGGTCGGAAAGTCCGCGTGCGTGTCGGCGCACGGCAGTGCGCCGAGCGATCCTCTTCGTCTCCACCAATGACACGAATACTGCTTTTGCAGTGTTCGTGTTATTTTTATACCCACGCCCGATTTCCTAATCTTCGTTTAATCTTTACACGCTATGATAAAATCTGTATAATTATACCGGAGGGTGATCCAATGCGTATTCTGCTTGCCGAGGACGAGAAGAGTCTCAACAGGATAATCACAAAGCAGCTCAAGGCTGCCGGTTACAGCGTGGACAGCTGTTTTGACGGCGGCGAGGCATATGATCTGATAAAATCGACCGACTATGACGCGGCGGTGTTCGATGTCATGATGCCGATAATGAACGGGTTCGAGCTTGTCAAAAAGATAAGGGCGCACGGCATCGACACGCCGGTGCTGTTCCTGACGGCGCGCGACAGCATCGAAGACAGGGTCACGGGGCTCGACATCGGTGCCGACGACTATCTGATAAAGCCGTTTTCGTTCGACGAGCTCTCGGCGAGACTGCGCGTCATGACGCGCAAAAAATACGGAGAAAAGACGGGTATAATTTCCGTCGGCGACCTGACAGTCGACACGGCAGCGAGGCGCGTTGAACGCGCGGGCAGGGAGATATCGCTCTCGGCAAAGGAATATGAGCTGCTGCAATATCTTGTGATGAACAAGGGCGTTGTACTCAGCCGCGAGAAAATTGAGGATCACATTTGGAACTACGACTACGAGGGTGGCACGAATGTTGTCGACGTATATATCCGATATCTCCGCAAGAAGATAGACGAGGGCGAGGATATCAAACTCATTCACACCGTGAGGGGTGCAGGCTATGTCATCAAATAAAAAAACAAGACCCGCGCGCCGCCGCTCTTCGTTCAAGCTGCGGATAACGGTGTGGATAACGCTGCTCATCGCCGTTGTCAGCTCCCTCGGCATCGGAGGAATACTGATAACAGGCTCGCAGATTGCCGATTCGCGCCTGCAGAATGAGCTGATAAGCACGGTCGAGCGCAATGTTGACGAGATAGAATACAAGAACGGCATTCTCGAAATCGAGAACGATTTTGCCTTCTTCGTCGACGAGGTCTACTGCAATGTCTTTGACTCAAGCGGCAGATATATCGACGGCGAGTCCCCCGCCGCGCTGATAAACAGCGAGAATCGCAAGAACGGCGTGGTCGGAACATTCGAGACAGACGGAAACAAATATTATTATTACGACACCCGTCTCGATTTCAACAAATACGAATACGAAATCGACGCCTTTTCTGGGAAGATAATCAAATATGAGGCGGACACCGCGATGTCCAGGCTCAGCGACCCCGTCTACAAAAGCACCGAGTTCAAGGACGGAATAAACAGCGAAAAGGCGATTGATATCGCGCTCGAGCACGCGGGTCTGACCCGCGACGAAGTCAGCTCGCTGAGCGTTGAACTGCCAGCAAACGCGGACAGGACGGTTTTCAAAGTTGAATTCATATGCAGTAACTCGACCTATCCCCCGGTCTGGGTACGCGGATTCATCAACGCCGACGCCGCCAAGAGCGCGTTCGACGCAATAACCATGACGGTCATATACATTCTCCCGGCGTTTATTATTATCGCCGCCGTCGGGGCATATTTGATATCGCGCAAAACGATGAAGCCGGTTGAGAATATCTGCCGCTCGGCGCACGAGATAACCGACGGAACCGACCTCTCGAAGCGCATAGAGATGGAGAAGAGCGCGGGCGAAATATACACGCTTGCCGAGACCTTCAACGACATGCTTGCAAGGCTTCAAACCTCGTTCGAAAATGAAAAGCAGTTCACCTCCGACGCCTCGCACGAGCTGCGCACGCCGCTCGCCGTGATAAAGGCGGAATGCGAATACGCGCTGTCCGACAACGCGAGCGAAGAAGATATGCTCGAAGCGCTCTCGTCGATAGACGAGCAGACGGACAAGATGACGAAGCTCGTCACGGCTCTGCTGACGCTCTCGCGCACCGAGCAGGGCGACAAGCGCTACAAGCTCGAGGACACCGACTTAAGCGAACTCGTCAAAAAAACATGCGCCGGTTTTGTCCCCGCGAAGAACATCACGCTCACTGCGGACATCGAAGACAATATTATAATCCCAGCGCAGGCGCAGCTGATATCGCTGATGCTCGAAAATCTGCTCTCGAACGCCGTCAAATACGGCAGAGACGGCGGGCACATCGAAGTCAGACTCAAAAAGGACAGCGGCATCGTGCTCTCGGTGAAGGATGACGGAATAGGGATAAAAGAAGAAGATCTGCCGAAGATATGGGGCAGATTTTACCGCGCGGACGAATCCCGCAGCCGCGAAAGCGGATTCGGCTTGGGTCTCTCGCTCGTCAGCCAGATAGCGGCACTCCACGGCGGAAAAGTCTCCGCATCCTCCGTTTACGGCGAGGGAAGCGAGTTCACCGTAACCTTTTGACGGCGGTATAACAGCATAAATAAATGAACCGGTTGCAGTAGATTTTCTGCTGCAATCGGTTTTGTTATTTTATATTGTTTGACATCGGGGATGGACAAATCCCAATTTATCAACATCACAGCACACTGTTTTACGGACTTCAAACTTTCCGAAAAATTTTTGCGCTCTAATCTTTCTTTAATTTTCGCGGGTTATTATATGGGTGTACTAAGGGACACGATCCCGATAAGAAAGGACAGATACTATGTTTGCAAGTATTTTCAAATCCATCGGAGTCGCGCTCATGTCAGTCATTATGGCTATCTTCTCTGCGTTCGCTCCGCCGCAGGATAAGCCCGACACGGGCTCGGGCAACTCCGGACAGATCCAGCAGGAAGTAAAGATAAGCCTTGACGCCGCGATAGACATTGCAGTCGCCGATGCGGGCGTTGCAAGAGCCGACGCGAAGTTCACCGAAGCGAAGCTCGACAGCGACGATCTTGTCGCCCACTACGATATCGAGTTCATCGCCGGGGCGAACGAATACGACTACGAGATAGCGGTAACGGACGGCAGCATTCTCAAAAAAGAAGTCGAGCCCGCCGACCCCTCGAAACCCTCAAAGCCCCAGCCCGATGTCTCCGGCTATATCAGCATCGACGAGGCGAAGGCAATAGCCCTCAAGAAAGTTTCCCTTGACGCATCAAAGGTCACTTTCAAGAAAGCTGAGCTTGACGCGGACGACCGCACCCCGCACTATGATATAGAATTTGTCTCGGGCGGATATGAATATGAGTTCGAGATAGACGCAAAGAGCGGAAAGATTCTCGAGTTCGACCGCGAGCGCGAGGATAAGAAGCCCTCAGTTGACACATCAAAGTTCATCTCCGTTGAGGAGGCAAAGGCCGCCGCGCTCAAAAGAGCTTCCCTCGACGCATCGAAGGTCACTTTCACCAAAGCTGAGCTTGATATTGACGACCGCACCCCGCACTATGATATAGAATTTGTCTCGGGCGGATACGAGTACGAAGTCGAGGTCAACGCGAAGAACGGCAGAATAATCGACTTCGACCGCGAGCTTGACGATTCCAAGCCCGCCGACCCCTCGAAGTATGTCTCCGCGGACGCCGCGAAGAAAGCCGCACTCGGCCATGCGGGTCTCACCGAGTCTCAGGTCACGGAGCTCAAAACCGAGCTTGACACCGACTCGCTCACCGCGCACTACGATGTTGAATTCAAATGCGGCGGATTCGAGTATGAGTACAAAATAAACGCGAAGAGCGGAAAAGTTATCTCGTTCGAAAAAGAGAGAGACTAACAGATTTTATTCAGTCCCGGATGTTGAGTCCGGGGCTGTTTTTATTTGTAAACTTTTTTCATTTTTCCTTGACTTAAAGCCGACTTCAGGTTCTATAATAAAGTCAAATCAAAGGAGGAATTATCATGAGAAAAGATTTCGGCGCAAAGCCTTTCACCTATCCGCAGCCGGTGCTTATCCTCGGTTCCTACGACAAGGACGGCAATCCCGACGCTATGAACGCCGCATGGGGCGGCATCAGCGGCGGCAATGAAATATCCATGTGCATAAGCGCGGGCCACAAGTCCACGAAGAATATCCTCGAGAGAAAGGCATTCACCGTGAGCATGGCTGACCTCGAACACACGGCGGCGTGCGACTATGTCGGTCTTGTCTCCGCAGGGAATACGCCCGATAAATTCGAAAAGGCGGGTTTCCACGCCGTCAAATCGAAATTTGTTGACGCGCCGCTGATTGAAGAGCTGCCCATCGCCGCAGAGTGCAGGCTCAAGAGCTACGACGCAGGCACCGGGCGCATGGTCGGCGAGATAGTCAACGTCTGCGTTGACGAGCGCGTGCTCGACGAGAACGGAAACGTCGACGTTTCAAAGGCGCAGCCGATAACCTTCGACCCGTTCAACAACACCTATGTTGTCCTCGGCGAGGCAGTCGCAAAGGCGTTCAGCGCCGGCAACTCGCCCAAATAAAAATATACGCAAAACGCCCCGCACGTTTCCGTGCGGGACATTTTGTTTTTCGGATGTAACTTTTAATATTTTATCGTGAAGTCGTTTATTGTTGTCATACCGACTTTTACTCTCGTGTTTGAGCCGAGCAGGTGCGCCGTCAGTTCAATAATAACGGGATAGTCATAGTGGGCATAGACCATATTGCCGGTGGACTTATCAAACTTTGCCGAGATAGTGCCGTTGTAATAGGTGAATTTCTGGTCGGTGAGCGAGAGGCCGGGATAGTCGAAGTTTACCACGTCGGCGGTGAGCACGCCGAACGCTGCGGCATAGCCTTTTTCGCCGGAGGGATTGACCTCAGTGCCGAAGGTCAGGGTTATCTGATATTCGCTGCCCTTGTCCTCTATCTTTGCGCTCTTGACATCGGATACTGTAAGCTTGCTGACCCAATCCTTGCCGCCGACGGGGAATACGTTTCTGATATCCTCTTTTGAGGTCAGGACTATCGCCTTGTCGTCGCGCTTCATGAAGGTCTTCATCGCGCTCTTGCCTATTGCATCTATCGCCTTGGGCAACTCAGTCTTGTCGGCGTTGTTCTTCGTCTCGGTGTAGTTGCGGGTGACGGACTTCGCCTGATATTTTACTCTGTTCGCGCCGGCGTTGAAATAGGCGATTATCTCGGCCTTAGTCCAGTCTTTTGCATTCTTCGAGGGCGCAGCGGTTACCTGATTCGAAGCGGTCTCGCCGGGCTTTGCGGGGTCGGCCGATTGAGTTTCGTTTGTCTCGCCCTCCTGCGCGGTGCTGTCCTCGGGCAGGGCTGTTGTGTCTTCAATAATCTGTCCGTCCGCGCTCGTCTGCGCTTCGCCGGTGGTGTCTGCATTTGTTTTTGTGTCGTCCTTTTTGCACGCGCACAGCAGCGACACAAGCAGAACAAGAATCGCCATAACGGCGGCTATCGATCTTTCATGGATTTTCCTCCTCAGAATTCATATTCACCCGCTCCGACGGTCTGTTTTCTTCCGTCGGGCAGAATTATATCCGCTTGGCAGTTCGACGGGACGGATATTTTATATTTGTATCCCCCGTCAGTTTTGTCCCAGCGCACGAATATTTTTCCGTATACGCTGTCATAGCTCGCCTCGGCGAACTCAAAATGCCCGCCCGGGCGCGGGGCTATAGTGAATCGGTTTTCTCCGGCAACATTTATTCCGCACATCGTGCCGAACAGCCACTCGCACACGGCGCCCTTGGAATAGTGATTGAGAGATGCTATACCGCCCTGCGCCTTTGTGCCTTCCCAACTCTCCCAAATGGTAGTTGCTCCGTTTTTCGGCATAAACAGCCAGCCGGGCATCTGCTCGTTTTCAAGCAGGCGGTAGGCATATTCAATATCTATATCCGCCAGAACGCTCAGTATCAGCGGAGTTGAGAGGAATCCCGTGCCAAGCCTCCACGAGTAGTTGTCGAGGGCTTTTATGAGCCGCTTTTTCGCGTATTTCGACTGCTTTTCGTTCAGCAGACCGATATAAAGCGGGCGCACAAGCTTCGCCTGGCGATCGGTATCGAGCGAGAATTTTTTCGTGGAGACGAGCGCGCTGTAGCCCTTTCTCGCCCTCGCCGCATTCTTTTCGTAGAGCCTTCTGTCGTCGTCTTTGCCCAAAATGCGGGCGATATCCGCCATCGCTTCGAGCATGAACACTATGTACGCAGTCGTCTCCTCCGGGTTAGGGTTGACAAAATCCGTAAATTTAAGAGCCTTGACATCGGCGGGTTCCGCCCATTCGCCGTAGGACTGGCGGTAGTTTGAAATATTGCGGAAATTTTTGAGCCCGACGCCCGTCGGCAGGGCGGTCGGATACCACTTGCCGAGGGTCTTTATTTTATATTCCGCGAAGGCGCGCATATTCGGATAGAAGCGCTCGAGAATTTTTCTGTCGCCGTACTGCTTATAGAGCCTGTACGGGATGAACACACCCGCATCAGACCAGCCGGCCGAGCCGTCCATAAAAGTCATATAGAAGTCCACGCCGCCGCGCGGGGATATCTGGCGGAAATCGCCGTTTTTGAGCTGTTCGTCGCACATATCGCGCACGTACTTTTCCGCAAACGGGGCGTAGTCGAAAAGATAGCTCGCGGTTTTGCAGAATATCTGCGCGTCGCCCGTCCAGCCGTGGCGTTCGCGGGTTGGGCAGTCTGTCGGCAGATCGGTCGAGTTGCCTTTTGCCGACCACTTTGTCGCTTCGACGAATTTATTGAGCAATTCATTGGAGCTGTTGAAATACCCCGTCTCATCCATGTCCGAATAGACGGCTATGGCGGTGAAGTCCTCCGGGCGGACGGTCACATCCGTCTCGACGCTTATATACTGAAAGCCGAATATCGCAAACTTGGTCTTGTAGCGGTTAACTCCCTCTTTGCAGATGTATTCGACTCTCTGCAGAGGCGTTGTCTTATGCTTGTTCTTGCACTGTATGTTTTCGAGCGTCAGTTCGCCGTCACGCAGCAGCTCGCCGAACTCGAGAATAATTTTCTGTCCCTTGCGAGCGGTTACCTCAAACTCGGCATAGCCCGCTATATTCTGCCCGAAGTCGAGCAGTTTTTTCCCGCTCGGGGTGACGGATAATTTGGGCTTGAAGCGCTCTTTTTCGGCTATCGGGAAATTATTCGACGCGCTCGGCAAAACCTTGCAGACGGTCTCTTTCGCATGATTTTTATATGACGGGATATTATTTGCGTTGACCCGCTCGCCGTCCTTGTTGTCCGCAAAGCGTATGGCGCCGTCGTTGCTCCAGAGCCACGAGCCGTCGGATATGACGGTCTGCGCCGTGCCGTCGGTATATTTTATCTCAAGCTGAGCGAGCAGTTTAGTCTCGGTGCCGTACTGATTTTTGAGTCCCCATGCGCCTACGCTGCCCCTGTACCAGCCGTCGGCAAGCTCGGCGCAGAGCACGTTGCTTCCCTCATGCAGAAGCGCGGTCACATCGTAGGTCTGATACTGTATGCGCTTTCTGTATTCCGTGATGCCGGGCGCGAGCGGCATTGAAAAATCAACGCCGTTAATCTCGGCTGAATAGAGTCCGCAGGCGGTCATATAGAGCCGCGCCGAGAGAATCGGCTTTTTGCACTCGAACTCTTTTTTGAAGCAGTCGACCGGATAACGCTGTTTTCTGTTTACATTATAGTTTCCTGTTATCCACTTCGCGCTCCAATCTGAGGCGTTTCTGAGCCCGATCTCGAAGAATGCCGGCTCGCTCCACTCTCCCTCAAGCCCGTTTTCGTCCCAGAGCTTCACTTTCCAGTTCACTCTCAGGCGCGACGTAGTGTCAAGCGGATACGGAATAAAACTCATCTGTGAAGATTCGACCTTGCCGCTGTCCCATATAATATTGCCGCGCGTGTCGGAAGCGATTAGTCTATACGCGCTCTGCGCCTTTCCGCCCTCGCAGTTCCACATGAAGCGCGGGTTCTTTATATCTATCCCCAACGGGTTTTTGAGATACTCTGTTTTAAGCTTTACGGCTTTCATTCTTTCACCTCTTTCGCGCTCATAACTGCAAAGATTTCCCGCTCCATAAACGGAGTCCAGATTTCACGATACCCCGCCTTTGTCGGATGTATCTTATCCGCCATATACAAATTCATATCGGCACTCAAGGCGGCGTTCAAATTATCGTCGTTCCACATATCGATAACGGATATACCCCACTTCGCCTCGGCTTCTTTAAGAATATCCACCATTTCCCCGTACAGGTCGCTGTCATAACGCGGGTTCGTGTAAAAAATCACCGGGCAGTTCCATTTCTCTTTTGAGTAGCAGATTATGTATTCTATCGCCCCGGCTACGGTCTTTGTGTCGAAGTCATTGAGATTTTTCGACTCTATTATTTTTCCGAGCTCTTTCTTCTGAGACGCGTCGTTGGTCGAGAGCTGGCAGACTAAAAGATCGGCTTTTTCCGCATCGAGCTTTTTGAGACGCGACACATATGAATCAATGCCGGTTTCAACGAGGGTCGTGCCGGAGACTGCGCTTTTTATCATCTCGCAGCCGTCGCGCTTTTCAATATAGTCGGCAAACGAAACCCCGCCGGATGCCGAGCCGTAGGTCACGGAAGAGCCGAGGAATATAACGGTCTTGCCTTTTATCGGGTTGTCGGCATTTTCGGGTGTATTATCAAGCGAATACTTTTCGCCGTTGCCCTCGAGCGAAGCGGTTTTTACATCGTGGAGCTTCACAAACGGTCCCCAGCTCCACTGATAGCCGCAGAACGCGAGCCACGCGGCAATGACGGCGGCTGCAATCGGAATGATTATCAGAAGTTTCTTCTTCATTTTATTCTGTCGTCTCCCCGTTTCTCTGCTTTATCTCCTCCTGCTCCTTGGCTATATTCTTTTCGACATTTAAAAACAGCAGAAGTATCGCAAGGACTATGCCGGTTATCGTCTCAAGCCCTACGAAAGTAAATGTTATCGCGCTCTTGACGCTCGCCGGCTGCACGGCGATGAGCTGACCCGCCGCATCGAGATAGGGCGCGACATAGCCGGATTTCGAGAGAATAAGATTGAATACGCCCGTGCAAATTCCGACGCTCGCGACGGCGATTGTGTTATATATAGACATCGCGATGCCGTCGCACCTGAAGCCGTTTTTCCACTCGACATGGTCGAGCACATCCGCGAACAGCGCCATGAACACATATGAGCACGGCAGACCGCCGATATTCTTGATAAACTGGCCGATAAGCACTATTACCATATTCGTCGGCGCGAGCCAGCATATAGCCGAGCCGACAGCATAGAAGATAAAGCCGATTGCCGTTAAGTTGCGCTTGCCGAATTTTTTCGCGAGCGGCCATACGGCGAAAATACCGATGCCCATCGGGATGCCGCCGATAACGGAGAGCATGGTCTGGGTCTTGCCGTCGTTATATGTACCGAGGACATAGTTCGAGAAATAAACGAGCGAGATGTTTTTGATAGTCGAGCCGACGGTGAAAATAAGAAAATATATGAAAATTATTATCATATATTTATCGCTGAAAATCGCCTTGAGCTGAGTTACCATTGCGACGCTCTCTTTTTTCTGCTCGCCGCCTTCGAGGGTGATGCGCTCCTTGGTGAAATAATACTCCATGAGCGTCAGCGGCAGCGCGATGCACGAGAGAATACTCATCGTAACTATCCACTTTGATTTGTCAACGCCGAGCTGCGGCATGATGAGCATGGGGAAGATGAGCGCGACGATTATGCCGCTCATCATGATAGTCGATATCTGATTGAAAACCGAGAGCGAACCGCGCTGTTCCGTGTTTCTCGTCGAGAGCGGAACCATAAGATTGTGGCTCATGTTATAAATTGTATAAGCGAACGAATAAAACAGATTATACGAGAGCATGACCCATATCACCTGCACCGTCCGGTTACCCGAGGGGACTGTGAAGAGCAATATGCCGGTCACGGCGACGAGCGGCGCGGAGAGCAGCAGCCAAGGGCGCGCCTTGCCCTGTTTTGTGCGCGTGCGGTCGATGATATAGCCCATGACTATATTTGTTATAGCGTCGATTATCTTCGACACTATCGGGAACACCGCTAGGAACGCGCCGCCCCACACGGTGGTGAGGTTTAGGACATCGGTGTAATAGACATTGAGGTAGGTCGCGAGCACGGCGTTTAAAAGCAGCGCGCCGGACGGGCCGAGCAGATAGCCCAGCCACTTCTCCTTCGCCGTAACATCGGGCGAGGTCAGGCGCGAATCAAGCGCCCGCTTTTCAAAAAATTTTGCTTTTGCCATCACGAGAACTCCTTCGTTTATTTTATCTTATGGATATAAAAATATATTTGCAGCTGCCTTTGCCACAGCTTTATGCGCTTGCGGTGCTTTTTATATGATTTGAGCCGTAAACCGACCCCGTAGGGTCGGCGCGGCTAAAATGTTAAAAGGCTGAATGAATTTCTTATATAGTTGTCGCTGCGGTTTCGGCGCGTCCTCGGATTCCGTCTGAAGCTTTCCGTAACTCGCCGTTTTCCGCAGGCGATAAAATCATTGGAGACAGAAAGGTTAAGGTCTCCTTGACAATTGAAAGATTTCATATTACACTACTATTATATCTACATCGTGTCGGATTAACAATCATCAGTTTTGTTAATCGCTGTTATGAAACCGACAAAATCATCTGAAAGTGGCGGGATAATATGAACACAAAAAATAACCAGCGCACGAGACTTTCAAAAATATTGCTCAAAAACGCGCTGATGGATCTTCTGGGCGAGAAAGGCTCGGTAGCAAAAATATCAGTAAGAGAGCTGTGCGAGCGCGCCGACCTCAACCGCTCGACCTTTTATGCGCACTACTCCGAGCCGAAAGAGCTGCTCGAAGAGGTCGAAAACGAGCTGCTCGACGCGACTCAGGATCACTTAAAGAAAATAGGTGCGGAAAACGACCTCGGCGCGCACAGATATCTGCTTTCATTTCTAATGTATATCAAAGAAAACGACAAGCCGTTCCGCACGCTGCTTGTCGACTCGGTTGACCCCGCGTTCCGTTCAAAATTCATGCAGCAGTCGATAATTCAGTTTATTGAGAACCTGAACATCGTTTTTCCGAAGGAGCAGGAGCAATATATCTACTCATATATTCTCAACGGCAGCACGGGCGTTATTATCCAATGGATACGCTCGGACTACTGCATTGACGAAAATGAGCTTGTTGATCTGCTGTTTTCGATAAATCAGAGCGCGCTTGTCAATCTCGACATAAAGCCGCGCATATAGTTGAAAGCCTACCAAGCAAGTGGTATAATTGTGAAAACTCGCGCAATAATGCGCAAAATGCAAGGAGACGACAAAAATGAGAGAGAGCAAAATCACGAGGGACGAAGCGTTTGAGCTTCTGAAAAAATACAACAAAGATCCGTTTCATATCCGCCACGCGCTAACTGTCGAGGGCGTTATGCGCTGGTACGCGAAGGAGCTCGGCTATGCGGACGAGGAGGAATATTGGGGAATAGTCGGTCTGCTGCATGACATCGACTTCGAGCTCTATCCGGAGGAGCACTGCAAGAAGGCTCCAGAGCTGCTCAAGGCGGGCGGAGTCGGCGACGACATGATATATTCAATTTGCTCCCACGGCTACGGCATCTGCATCGATGTCGAGCCTGTTCACGAGATGGAAAAAGTGCTCTTCGCGGCGGACGAGCTGACAGGGCTTATCTGGTCGGCGGCGCTGATGCGCCCGTCAAAGAGCGTGATGGACATGGAAGTCTCGAGCCTCAAAAAGAAGTTCAAAGATAAAAAGTTCGCCGCGGGCTGCTCGCGCGATGTTATCCGCACGGGTGCGGAGAGTCTCGGCTGGGAGCTTGAAAAGCTCTTCGGACAGACGATACTCGCCATGCGCTCATGCGAGAGCGATGTCAACAGCTTCATGGAGACTTATCAGGCGTAAAATGGCGGCAGTACCTGCATAAATCAACAGCCATTTATCTTTAAATTCACCTTATTACAGCAACTTTAAACAGCAAAAGACTGCCGCAGAATAATATCTGCGACAGTCTTTTTTATTTGTGCTTTATATCCAGTCCAGTGCGGGCTCGGGAGCGAGCGGTGCTTCCGTTGCCGGTTCGGTCACGGGGACTGCCGGCTCCGACGGGATCGGATTTATCGGTTCGTCGGACGGTTTTTCCGTCGGTTTTTCCGTTGGCTTTTCTGTCGGTTTCTCCGTAGGCTTTTCCGTCTGCCTCTCGGTCGGCTTCTCCGTGGGCTTCTCGGTCGGCTCGACTACGGACACGTTTATAAGCATCTTTCCGCTCGCCGTTTCCCCGTCGGAGTCGGTGACGGTGACTTCCACGGTGTACATTCCGCTGACCTTCGGGGTATATGACATGCTTTTTTCCGATTTTTCCGCCACGAGTGCGCCGTTTAAAAATATCTTTATTTTATAAGAAGTATATTTTCCGGTTCCTCCGGAGACGAGCGCCGACGCGTGTATCTGCGGCGCGGCGGTGCCGTTGTTCGACACCTGCGCCGCCGCAACGGCCGCGAGGGTCGGGTTCTTGACGGTTACTGTGCATGAAGCGGTCTTGTTTCCGTCCTCGGTCTTTACGGTTATCACGGCGGTGCCCTTCGCCTTTGCCGTGACGCGCCCGGAGCTTGAGACAGACGCTACATTGCTATTGCTGCTCGACCATGTGACCTTCTGATTCGCCGCATTGCGCGGAGCGACTGTCGCCCGGAGCTGCCGCGAATCGCCGACCGTCAGGCTGAGCGAGGACGAGTTCAGGGTAACGCCCGTGACATGGTCGATATATACCGTCACCTTGCAGACCGCCACGCGGTTGCCGTCCTTTGTGGTAACTCTGATATTTGTCGTGCCCTCTTTTTTCGCCACGACTATGCCGCCCGCGACCTCCGCTATCGACGGATCGTCGCTCGACCAGGTGTAGTCCTTGTCATATGCGTCGGCGGGGATAACAGTGGCGGTGAGCACTTTCGTCTGACCGACTCTGAGTTTGGCTTCCGTCGCGCTGAGCCTGACGCCCGTCACGCTCTGGTATTTTTTCTTGCTGTAAAATGTCCTTGTGCCGTTCTTGTTCTTTATCGTCAGAACGCCGTTGCTGACGGATATTCCGTAGCTGTCCCAGTCGCTCTTTCTGTCCGCATATCCGCCGCCGGTCGATGACTTCGTATAGGTGCTGAGAGTTGCGATGTCGAAATTCGTCGCCTTTATGCCGAAGCGATCGCCCGTCTCGTCGCCGCCTTTCTGCGCGGTGTATATTTCAATCGTGGAGTCGGGATTGTTGAACAGATACCACACTCCGCGCGCCTCTCTGTAGCAGGTGCCGGTGTATCTGTCCTTAGTACCGGGAGATTTCACGAATTTCTTATTATCGATATAAAAGCAGCTGCTGCCGAGAATTATTTTATTTGCGCTCAGCGAGCTTTCCCACGAGGCGAACGGCACGAAAATTGAGTTGCCCCAGCTGCCGCCCGAGGACGAAAGCGACTTTGAGGGATAAAGAGTATACGCCGCGACGCTCCCCGAAGACGAGGGCAGCGAGAAATTATACGAGCGCAGATTCATTCCGCTCGCGGAGTTCGACACATCGACAAATATATCGGAATAGCCGTCGAGATACCATCTGCCGGAATATTTCGCCGCGGTATTGGAATATTTCTGCGCGGATTCCTCCGCCGCCGCGGGCTGATTTTCGGACCCGCTCTCGGTTTTTCCCGTCGCTTTCCATTTCGCAGTGAGGTTCAAATCGTCGTTTATGGGCGTTGAGAAATCGAACTCGGTGTCGCCGTTGAACCAGCCCTCGAATTTATATCCCTCGCGCTCGGGAGTCGGCGGCGCAAACGCCGCTTCGCCGCGCTTTATCTCGATTATTTCGTTCTCCCTGCCGTCGCCGTAGCAGAGTACGAGCAGGACTATATCCGTACCCTCATCGATGCTGTAGGACGCGACAAGGGTGATGTCTCCCGTTATCGCGGTGTTGAAATCAAACGCCGTGCCGTTATACTGCCACTCGATGAAAGTGAAACCCTCTTTGTGCGGATCCCACGGCTTTTTGGCGCTCTCGCCGTCGCGGATATGCTGGGTCTTTATCTGCGTTCCGCCCGAGCTGTCGAATGTCACCGTGTGGACTGAGTTTTTGGAGCAGGCGGCAAAAACCGCGAGCGCCGTCAACAGGACCAATAAAACTGCCGTTACCCTCTTCATTGCGATCCCCTTTTCGCTTCGTTATAAGTATCGGTCTGACATAAATATATGCCAAATGTATTTCAAAATAATTCTACTGCAAAATAAATTATTTTTAATCGCCTTTGAGAATTATGCAGTCTCTATGAAAAATATTTTTCATATATTGATTTTTGTTCAAAAATAAAACAGCTATTCATAAAAGAGCAACCCCCGGCGAAGAAAAACACCGGGGGCTTGGAATTTTGAGTTGTATCAGAGCTCGCGCTCTATCTTCTCCTGCGCCGCTTTCAGTATCGCAGCCGGATCATTGCCGAGAATATCGAGCCCCTCGGCACTGAAAAAGCTGAAGTTCTCAATACCGAAGAACGACTTCGTGACCGTCTTGATATATTCAAAGCCGAAGTCCGTGCCGCCGATATATCCGCCCGAAGTGGTGATATAAATCAGTCTCTTCGCCCTGCAATAGCTTATCGGGACGCCGTCGCTGCCGTAGAGAAAAGTCAGCCCGCCGACGCACAGGGATTCGATATAAATTTTTAGAAACGCCGGGAAACTGTAGTCCCAGAACGGCGCGGCGACAACGACGGTGTCGCAGGCGGCGAACTGCTTCGCGCAGTCATAGACCGGGTCGGAAAAGTCGTTCTTTTCCGCGCTTTCGGCGCGCTTCGCGAGTCCCGCCGCGTCGAGCGGCTTCAAATTCGCGTCGGCAAGGCGTATCTCTTCAATATCGCCGTCAAGGCGGTTGAGTGCGGTTTTGGCGAGCGCCAAAGTGCGCGACTCGTTATCCCCGCGCACACACGAATTGACGAAAAGTATTTTCTCTTTCATTTTTCCTCCTGTTTTCACTCTCTGATTATTTCAAAATTCCCGCTGTGAAGCTCTTCGAGGCTGCCGCACTCGTCCGCGAACGCGTAGCCGTCGGGCAGTCTTATGCGGCCGTGAACCCCGCTGTCTGCGGATATATCAAGATTTATGCCCAAAGATGTTCTGTGCCACTTGACGCTCACTTTGCCGCCGACAGTCTCATACGAAGCCTCGGCGCTGTCGAGCTTTTCAATAAATACGGGCGATATCTCAACCTCCGACGGATCAGCAAGGAAAGGATTGACGCGGATGCCGCCGATATATTCAATGAACCACGCGGAAATATCGCCGAACATATGATGATTGAGCGAATTGGGTCTGTCCTCCTCGCGCAGAAAATCCTCGGGCAGAGCAGTGAGCCCGCGCTCAACGAAGTTGCCGTAGGACGGATAGTCCGGGCGGGTTATCATTTTAAAAGCCAGGTCGGCTTCGCCGAAATCTGAGAGCACCCTGAACAGCACGCGCATACCGAGTATGCCCGCGTCGACATGGTCATCGCGCCGTTTGATTATCTCAAGAAGGCGTTTGAACGCCTCGGGCTTTTCGCCGGGATTGAACACATCGTAATATATCGCCATCGCCTGCGAGGTCTGGCAGGAGCCTATCGCAGTCATAGTGCCGAAGTCTATCAGATGCCGTCTGACCGCGTCTCTTATCTCATTATAGAGCTTTTCGCAGAACTCGCGTTCGAGCGAAAGTCCGAGCTGCGAGAAAATATAGGCGGCTTTCTTGAGAATACTCATGCATGTCACGCTGTCCGTAAATTCGAGCGGCGATTTGACCCTCGTCACCGGGCACCAGTCTCCGAGCCCAATAGCTACAAGCCCGCGCGCGTCGCGGCGGCGCGAGATATACTCGCAATAGCGGAATATCGCCGTCGCGTTTTCTTCGATTATCTTTCTGTCGCCGCGCAGGACGTAGCAGAAATACGGAATATACGTCAGCGCAGCGTCCCACGCGGGACCGTTGCCCCATTCGAAGCCCCAGCCGCCCGTCGGCACTATGCCGGGCAGCGCACCGTCCGCACGCTGAGCGGCGCGGATATTGCGCAGCCACTCGCGGTAGCTGTTGACTGCATCGAGATTCATCAATATGTGCTCGGCGGAGAGAGCGGCGTCGCCCGTCCAGCCGTTTTTCTCGCGGTGCGGGCAGTCTGTCGGGAAATAATAGAAATTCGAGAGATCGGAGTTTCTTGTCATCGCCTGAAGTTTATTTATCATATCGTCGGAGCAGCCGAACGAGCCGATCTCGCGCAGAGCCGAGTTCTGCACAACAAAAGTCAGAAGATCGGCGGTCGCCTCCTGCTCGGTTATGCCGAGCACCACGCAGTATCTGAATCCGTGATAAGTGAACACGGGCTCAAAAGTCTCTTCGCCCTCGCCTTTAAGTATGTACACATCGCGCTGGGAATATCCGGCGGGATAGAAGCAGATGTTGCTCGTGTCCGGCTCGCCGTCGGGCGCAAAATATTCGCCGAACTGCAGATCGATTTGCCGCCCGCGCTCGCCGCTTATCCTGAGCTTTACCGTACCCGCCGAGTTCACGCCGAAATCGTATAAAAATCCGTCACGCTCGTCGCTCGCGATTTTTTTCGCCTCTTTGACAACATCGCCACGGGTTATGTATTCCTTGAGCCTGCATTTTCTTATCAGAACCGGCTTTATCTCGCGCACGGGCGCTATCGGCTCCGCCTCGCACAGGCGCTTTTCGCCGCGCGGAGTCTCCGCAGGCAGGGCGTTTTTCCACGCGCTGTCGTCAAAGTCCGGCTCTGACCAGCCGGGAATTTCAAGGCGCGCGTCGTAGTAGCAGCCGCAGCGCAGGTCATCGAAAATGACCGGGGAGGGCGCAGTTTTGACCGAGCCGTCAGCCTCGAAAGTATCGATTTTGCCGTCAATATATTCCGTCGAGACGCAGAAAGCCGTGCGCGGCGCGCCCCTGAAGGCGGCGATATCAAAGTCCCAGATCTGACCGCCCGGCGCGTTCTGCATTCCGTTGCCGAGCATGATGCCGAGAACATTTTTGCCCGGCACGAGGCACTCGGTTATGTCATATTCGTCGTAATAGACAAGATCGTCGGGGTTCGAGATATACGGAGCCAAAATGCCTTTAGTCAGCCTCTGCCCGTTGACATAGAGTTCATAAAACCCGAGTCCCATCAGCGTAATAACACACTTTTTGACTTCGCCGTCTATCTCAAAAGCCTTTCTGAAATATGGCGCGGGGACATGGAATGTATAGGTTGTATAATCATAGCCTGCACAGATAAATTTTTCCGAGAACATAACAGCACTCCTTTACGCTAATATCATAACCGAGGACGGAAAAAACTGCAACAGATAATAAAAACATTGCCATACTTTTTTAAATGTGCTAAACTAAATTTAAACGTTTATTACTCAAACAATGCTAAATACAGTTTATTGTACACCAAATGTGATATTATTAATTTAGGGAAGTATTTATCATGAATGAAAGAGAATCTATTTCTTATCTAAAAATATTTATGTCAAGATAACGGAATGGTAGGTGTGATTTATGCGAAAGCGTTTTGTTACAGTGTGTGTCATATCTCTATTTCTACTGTTCGGAGGACTAAATGTGTATGCAACGACAAATTATGGATTCGAAACGACGGACTTATCAGAGAATGAAGTTGACCAAATATGGCAAAATATTAATTTAAGGAAATCTTCTGATTTGAAATCCTTAGACAGCATCGAATTGCCTATTGTTTCTTTTGATGTTTCTAAAGACGGCATAATACTTTTGGGCTTTAAAGAAAATAAGATTGCTATATCAAATTCAAATAATGTGTTGACATTATTTGAATTTGATAATGACGGTTCATTTTATGTTCAATGGAATGATGGCAATATTCTGCTAATGTTGGTCAGAGGTTCCATAGTTATTGAATTTTCGCAAGACGGGCAGTTAATTAATATGGTTAAAACTGATGATAGCAGTGTGAAAAACAATTCCCTATGGAATCAAATAGCAAAAAGGAAATCTGTAAATATTGGGCAGGCTTCTTATTATGTCAAAAACGACATGGGAATGTTTAACTTTTTGGCATCATCTTATTCGCAACTTATAACTGAGGATAGTCAAGGGAATCAAACAATCCTTTATGATGTAAACAATACTCAGATGACAAAAACAATTGTTGCATTTTTTGCTGTTATTGTATTTGCCGCAGTAGTCGTTTTGATGATTTTAGTCCAATTTGTGAAATTTCGCAAGCGATGAGAAATTCGTTCGTCTCTGCAAGCCAGCTTTTACCAAGATATGGATATAGTGTTGTCAAGGCTACAGCAAAGCGAAACAATGAATACTCTAAACTTTTATACCATTGCGACAATGTAAGCAACCACTGGGAGCTGATTGAAGGGTCCTTAGCTAATGATGAAATACTGGCTGCGCAAAATGTTCCCGATTTATTAAATCATATAGAAGCAGGGAGGTATTATCATGGCAAAGGCAGGCAGCAAAAAGCGGAAGATAATAATATGCATCGTTTCGACAGTCGCGGTCATTGCGCTGCTTTTCGGAGCGTGCGCCGTCTATCTCGGCGACTACTATCACGCGATAACGCCCGCAGGTGAATCATTCGGGCTTCAGGACGGCACTCCCCTGCCCGAGACAATCAAACTCGACAACGGTAATATAGTCTGCAAGGGCGAAAATGCGACAAAGGGACTGATATTCTATCCCGGCGGCAAGGTCGAATACACGGCATATCTGCCGCTCATGAAGTCGCTCGCCCAAAAGGGCATACTTTGCGTGCTCGTCAGGATGCCGTTTAATCTCGCGGTATTCGATGTCAACGCCGCAGACGGCATACGGGAGATGTTTCCGGAAATTACCGACTGGTACATAGGCGGCCACTCCCTCGGCGGCTCGATGGCGGCGGCGTATCTCGAAAAACATCCGAGCGATTTTAAAGGTCTGCTGCTCCTCGCCGCATATTCGACCGCCGACCTCTCAAACGAAAATATAAGGACGCTGTCAATTTACGGCAGCAATGACGGAGTGCTCAACCGCGAAAAATACGAGCAGTACCGCAGCAACCTCCCCGAGCTGACCGAATATATAATCGACGGCGGATGCCACGCATATTTCGGCGTTTACGGCAGCCAGGACGGCGACGGCACCCCAACGATAGACAATGCCCGGCAGATAAATCTGACGGCGGATGCGGTTGCGAAGTGGGTTGGGTGAAGCTCACAGCGTGTCCGTTCAGATAAATCCACAATATAAAAATATACCCCGCTATGCATTTTTCGGCACAGCGGGGTTTGTTATTGGAGTTTTGTTCGTGATGTGTGGAGAACCTATGAAGTTATTTTCGTTTTTTCCTCTTTTTCGCGCTTGGCTTTTTCTTTGAGTTTGGCCAATTAATATTGCTGTTTTGGTAAAAGATATGCACCGTCTTTGGGCTGAACTTTTCAACATGCCGACCGACATAGAATCCTGCCGCCACAAACAGAAGCATTACTATAGGAGGGAAAATCATTAAAGTCGTAATCGGCTTAGGCATTACTTTCCACCGTTGTATGAACCTTTCCTTCTGCAGCGCGTCTGATTTCTCGAATGTAACAAACATTCTGCCGTCATTGCTCTCGGCAGTATATACATATACGTCTTCATTAGCATAGACTTTGGCATATCCGAGTATCAGCGTGCCTCCGTTTTGATATTCATCAAGGAACTCGTCGGCATCCGGCATTATCCTTTTGTATTTCGGTATTATATAGCACTTCTCACCGTCGCCATACAGCCGAATTGCGTCGTCCTGTATTTCGCAGTGATTAAAAGCGACCGTAGAGACTGTAAGTTCATCTTGCGTTTTTGCAGTCAATGCCCACATGCCATACAAAAAAATCCAGTAGATCAGTGCCATACCGCCAATGAGTATGATGCCGACGGCTATGGCTTCACCGGGATTTTTTATGTTGCCGTTGAATATATCGTTCTTTTTTCTCGGCACCAGCGGGATACCTTTATCATATACGCGATGGTATCCCTCTCCCGCACAGCGAACAAATTCTTTCTTTCCGACTGCCCTGTCATAAATGCGGACTTTCCGCTTTCCCAAAAACAAGTTGACATCTCCGTCTATGCGTATACCGGTGATATCCTCATATCTGTACAGTCGCTTGATGCCCCAAAAATTTTTATGGACAAACATTTCGTCTGTATAATATATGCGCTGATTGAAATATGCAATAATAAGCGCCAAATCAGGCAATGCGAGTATAGCAAAGCCGGCAGCAATGCCAATCATATGGGGAATCCTGCCGCAAAGGAATGTAGCCGTCGCCAAAAGAACAAAACCGATAATCCCGATAACAAAAAAGACTTTCGGCATCGTCACACGCCCGGCCTTGGCTTTTTCGCTTTGCGCCGCATCCATAACAAGTCTTGTCGCCGCTCGTGTAGCCACATAATTTTTCAAATGCCTTGACATATATTTCACCTCCGCCCTAGAAATACAGTAATTATACAACAGAGATTAGGTTTTGGCAATAAAGCGCAGGATGTTGTCGGTGATGTAGCAGAACAAGCAAAAAGCAGGGGCTGACAGGATTGTCAGCCCCTGCTGGTCCGAGTGACAGGGTTCGAACCTGCGGCCTGATGGTCCCAAACCACCCGCGCTACCAACTGCGCCACACCCGGTTATATTTATATTTTAGTTTGCTTCCTGCTTATTAGCTTTCCGCTGTCCGTCCGCGGCGCTTCCATCAGAAACATAGTCGCATAATACAGGGGTCCCAAAAAGGCTTGCCTTTTTGGGGAGAGGACAAGGCGCGCAATGAACGAGTTTTCGCCAAAAGCGGAAACGAATGATATGGAGCTGCCGAGGACGATGGTGCGCCTGAATCACTCGTGATATTTTACCTTTTTTAGCTTCGTTTGTCAACCTCGGCAAGCCGTTTTACACGGTGAACGGCAGGCTGATATTTTTCCGTAACCTGACAAGCGGGCGGTGAATACTCTGTAATATGACTTTTCGGGAGGCGTATTATGGGTAACATCAGCTATTTTCTCGGGTGCAGCTCGCCCGAGGGGTTTCACTCATTTTTCGGCGAGCTTTGTCCGACTCATTCGGGCGGATATACATATATAATAAAGGGCGGTCCGGGCACTGGCAAATCGAGTCTGATGAAACGGATAAACTCCGCCCTGACAGACGCGGGGATAGAGACGGAGCTGATATACTGCTCATCCGACCCCGCTTCGCTCGACGGCGTATACGCGCCTGTGCTCAACTGCTGGATAGCGGACGGCACTTCTCCGCACACGCTCGAGCCGAAATATCCGGGCGCCGCGCAGGAGACAGTTGACCTTGGCAGGTTCTGGAATAAAGATATTCTGCGTTCTCGCGCGGATGAGGTCATCGCGCTGACCGACGAAAACGCCGCGTGCCACCGCAGATGCAGGCGTTTTCTCGAAGCGAGCGCCCTGCTGCGCGAGGATATACTGCGCCTGACGCTCGGCTGCACGGACACGGCGAAAATCAAGCGCGCGGCTTCGCGCATTGCGTCGCGCGAGTTCGGCAAACCGACCGGGCGAATCGGCGAAGAGAGTCACCGGATGATATCCGCCGTCACACCGGACGGGATAACATTCTTCACTGATACGGTAAGGCAGCTCTGCGAGCGCATATATATCATTGAGGACGACAACATCGCGAGCTCCGCAGCCCTGCTGTCACTGCTTCGCGGATACGCCCTCTCCGGCGGTCATGACATAATCACGAGCCCGTCCCCCCTTTCAACGGACGGCGAGCCCGAACATCTGCTCATCCCCGACCTGTCGCTCGGCTTCGTGACCTCAAACAGGCTGCATCCCGCGGAGTTTGACGGCGCGGTGAAGATAAACTCCTCGCGCTTCACCGACCGCGCCGCGCTGCGCCGGCATATGTCGCGGCTGAACTTCACCAAAAAAGCCTACGGCGAGTTTATCGGCGAGGCAATAGCCTCACTCGAGAGCGCAAAGAGTATACACGACGACCTCGAGAGCATATATATATCCGCCATGGACTTCTCGCACATGGATGAGCTCGCGAAGAGCATTGCGGAGGATATGTTGAAGAGAAAAATATAAAAAACGGGCGTCCGCATAACGGACGCCCGCGTCAACTCTGGAGAAAATTATTCGCCGACAACGTTGACAGCTCTGAGCTTGCTGGAATCCTTGGGATCCGGCTCGACCTCGAAGGTGACCTTCTGACCCTCGGTGAGAGTTCTGTAGCCGTCTGCAACGATAGCGGAGAAATGTACGAAAACATCGTCGCCGCCCTCATCGTTAGCGATGAAGCCAAAACCTTTTTCTGCGTTGAACCATTTGACTGTACCCTTCATTGTGGTACCTCCGTGAAAAAATTTGCATTCTATATTATATGTTGTGCAATGGACTCGCACATTTTTGTGAACCATCAAACGGTCAATGGCTTACAAAAACATGCGAGTCCACAGAAACATTTGTCAGAATACGCATTAATTATATATTCACATTGCGCTTTTGTCAAGAGCGATTTTGTCGAATAAAAAGAATAATAGATAAAAATTTATAAATTTTTAATTGACATTTCCTCTTTTGCGGAGTATGATAAATGCATATCCATTGGGGAGTAGCTATGGGCAAAAGCCCATCTCGCTGTCACCAACCGTCGTGCAGGTCGCGATAACCGACCGAGCCCGGCTGGCAGCAGACATATGCGTTGAATGCGTTTGAGGCAAGACCTTTGGCAGACATGGTCTGTCGAAGGTCTTTTTTGTTTAACCGAAAGGGAGGCATAAAAATTGAAGTACTATCTTGAAGACGTCCGCGAGGTGTTTAAGCGGACGGAGAGCTCGGAAAACGGACTTTCGCAGTCCGAGGCCGAACGCCGCCTTGAGAAATACGGCAAAAACAAATTGGCACAGGCAAAGCAGAAATCGCTCGTCAGGCGGTTTTTTGAGCAGCTTGCCGACCCGATGATAATCATCCTTATCGTCGCCGCGGTCATATCCGCCGTGACGACAGTCTATGAGGGCAAGGTCTCCGGCTCGCCGTCCTTCCCTACGGACACCGTGATAATCCTCGCCGTTGTGCTCATAAACGCCGTGCTCGGCGTTTTGCAGGAGAGTAAGGCGGAAAAAGCCATTGAAGCGCTGCAGGAGATGAGCGCGGCGACTTCCAAGGTCATTCGCGAGGGCAGGATAATGACTGTCAAGAGCGAAGACCTGACCGTCGGCGACATTGTTGTGCTCGAGGCAGGCGACGCTGTTCCCGCAGACTGCCGCATATTCGAGAGCGCCAGCCTTAAAATAGAGGAGGCTGCGCTGACGGGCGAGAGCGTGCCCGTGAGCAAGATTATCTCCGTTCTCGGCGCGGGCGACGGCGGCGATATTCCGCTGGGCGACAGAAAGAACATGGCGTATATGGGCAGCGCCGTTGTCTACGGACGCGGCAAGGCCGTTGTCACCGACACGGGCATGAACACCGAGATGGGCAAGATAGCCGACGCCATAACAAAGGCGGAGGACGGACAGACCCCGCTCCAGAAAAAGCTTGCGGGACTCTCTAAGACTCTCACCTTCCTTGTGCTTGGAATCTGCGTTTTCATCTTCGCGTTCTCGCTGTTCATGGAGCGCTCCACTCTCGCGGGCGGCGATCCCGCGCTGATATTCAAGAGCGTAATTGATGTGTTCATGGTCGCAGTGAGCCTCGCCGTCGCGGCGGTTCCCGAGGGACTTGCGGCGGTGGTCACTATCGTGCTGTCGATAGGCGTTACGAACATGTCGAAGAAAAATGCGGTTATCCGCAAGCTCACCGCTGTTGAGACGCTCGGCTGCGCGCAGATAATCTGCTCCGACAAGACAGGCACTCTCACGCAGAATAAGATGACCGTCGTCGATCATTACGGCGACGAAAAGCTGCTCGCAAGAGCCATGTCCCTCTGCTCCGACGCGCAGGAGGATTCCGACGGACTCGTGATCGGCGAGCCCACGGAGGCGGCTCTCGTCAGCTACGCGATAAGCCTCGGACTTCATAAGGGCGAGCTGAAAAGCGACAGCCCGAGAATCGGCGAAGCTCCGTTCGACTCCGGCAGAAAGATGATGTCCACCGTCCACAAGACACCGGACGGCATTATTCAATACACAAAGGGTGCTCCCGATGTTGTCGTCGATCTCTGCACCCACGCCTTTATCGACGGAAAAATCGTTCCGATGACCGACGAGATAAGGGCAACAATAGCCTCGGAAAACAAGAGGATGGCGGATAAGGCTCTGCGCGTGCTCGCAGCGGCGATGAGAAAATACGACTCCGCGCCCGACGATTTTTCGCCCGAGGCGCTCGAGCATGACCTGATATTCATCGGCCTTACCGGCATGATTGACCCCGTCCGCCCGGAGGTCAAGGCGGCTATAGAGGAGTGCCGCGGCGCGGGTATAACCCCCGTTATGATAACCGGCGACCATAAGGACACCGCCGTTGCGATAGCCTCGGAGCTCGGCATACTCACCGATCCGTCACAGGCAATAACCGGCGCGGAGCTCTCCGCGATGAGCGACGAAGAGTTCGCGGACAGAGTCGAAAATATATATGTATACGCGCGCGTGCAGCCGGAGCACAAGACGAGAATAGTCAACGCCTGGCGCTCAAAGGGCAAGATAACCGCCATGACGGGTGACGGAGTCAACGACGCGCCGTCGATAAAGAGCGCGGATATCGGAATAGGCATGGGCATAACCGGCACGGACGTCACAAAGAATGTTGCAGACATGGTGCTCACGGACGACAACTTTGCAACTATCGTCAACGCCGTTGAAGAGGGCCGCCGGATATATGACAATATCCGAAAGGCTATTCAATTCCTGCTCGGCTCGAACCTTGCTGAGGTGCTCGCGATATTCACCGCAACGCTTCTCGGCTTCACGATTCTCGAAGCGCCGCATCTGCTGTTCATAAACCTCGTCACCGACTGCTTCCCGGCGCTCGCGCTCGGACTCGAAAAGGCGGAGAGCGATATCATGCGCCGCCGCCCGCGCGATCCGTCGGACGGAATATTTGCAGGCGGGCTCGGCTTTGATGTGCTCTATCAGGGCCTGCTGGTCACCGCACTGACCCTCGCGGCGTTCTTCATAGGCGAACGCTTCGAGACGGGACACTGGGCATTTATGAACATCGCACAGTGCGAGCAGGGCATGACGATGGCATTCCTCACCATGTCGATGTGCGAGATATTCCACTCGTTCAACATGCGCTCGCAGCGCGGCTCGGTCATAAAGATGAGCCTTCGCGGCAGTCACAACATGCCTCTGTTCGGCGCGATGGTAGCGTCTCTCGTGCTGACTACGGCGGTTATTGAGATACCGTTCCTCGCAAACGCCTTCGGCTTCACTCCGATAGGCTTCGCCGAATATGCGACATCGCTCGCCCTCGCGTTTTCGATAATCCCGATAGTCGAGATAATCAAGGTCGTTCAGCGTGCCGCAGCGAAAAGAAAAGCCTCCAGATAATATAATAATTTGACATCGCGCCCGGCACATTCCAGCTCAATGAGCTGCTCATTTCCGCAGGTCTCTCGGTCTCCACTATCCCGGTGTTCGAGATAGGCAAGGCTATCAGACGCGCGGCAGAGCGCAGAAAAGAAAGCTGCGTAAAAATTGATATAATGCATCCCCTGCACCGAGAGGTGCGGGGGATGTTTTTTGCGGTTGATTTCTGCAGATCGGAGCGCTGAGGTGTCTGTACTTTCAACGCAGCCGCATCGTGTGACCGTTTTATTGGACTCTGCTCTTGCGGAAAGTGTATATTTCCCGGAAATCATTGTGCGCATTCAAACAGGTGCTATACTGAACTAGAGATAGGCGTTACAGCTGTATCTCGGGGAGGCGTACCATGACAATTCTTAGGATACTTTTGTTAGCCGCTATAATTATTGCAGTAGATGTTTTGATAACTGCCGTTCCTCTCAGCATATGGGTCAGGCGGAACGGATGCAAGACGGCAACAAAGGTTTATTTTCTCAAATCCAATGTTTCGAGCGGCGAAACTTTTCAATATGTACTGTCGGCTCTTCGGCGCATTGATTGCATTAAAACAAAAAGAGTGCGTGAAAACCGCGGCTATATAAAAGTAAAGCTCCGGCACAAAAAGCCGCGCTGCAAGTGCAGAATTAAATTTTGTATCACAAGCGACGGATTGGTCGCACTGTTTCCTACTGTATCCTGTCCGCCCGTTACCGACAAAATATGGGATATTTTCTTAACGGAGTTTTTATCTTCCGGAGTAGTTTTTCGCAATGTTCAAAAGGCTTGCGACTGTGTCAAAATGATATATGCTTCGTTCAAATCTCCGGAATATGTCACTGAGACTGTATACGAAACGGAATATTATCCGAAAGTCATCGGTTGGGAAAGCCGGACGACGGAGAGGCATATAACGAGCAAAGCGAGCCGCCGTGATGTAATAATACTGTTCAGCAACGGACGAATCTACTCCGGATTGCTTGAAACCAAGAGCAAGCTGTATAAAGACGCTGTGAAGTTTTCAAATCAGCAGCGACTGTCAAAATAATATAAACAGGACTGCGAACCGCCGCAGTCCTTATTTTTATTTTGAGATAAACAGCCCCGATGTGACTAAAGCATACTATTTTTATATCCTTTTACAAGTGCAAACTGCGCTCAATTTGTTTATATAACGTTAATGAATATATTTTTATTTTTTTGTTGAAATCTATAGTAATGTATGCTATAATTTCCTCAAAACTGTGGTTAATTTTTATGCAGTAAATCTAAACGCGCAGCGGCGCTTTGATAAGGAGGACTTTTTTTTGAAAGCCTATAACGCGAAAGACATCAGAAATATCGCCATAGCAGGTCATGGCGGCAGAGGAAAAACAACCCTTGCGGAAGCAATGCTCTACACCGCGAAGGCTACCGACAGACTCGGCAGAGTCGCCGACGGCACCACCGTGCTCGACTTCGACGCCGAAGAGAAGAAGAGAAAGGCCACGGTTTCAACCGCTGTTGCCGCTATCGAGTGGAACGGCGCGAAGATAAATATAATCGACACTCCCGGTCTTTTTGACTTTGCGGGCGGCATGAGCGAAGGCATCCGCGCGGCGGACAGCGTGCTCATCGTCACTGCGGCGGGCTCCGGCTTTGACGTCGGCGCAGAGAAAGCTCTCAAGGCGGCGAACGCCAGAGGCATTTCGAGAATGTTCGCCATCACCCGCTGCGACGCGGACAATACAGATTTCTATAAAACATTTGCAGCTATAAAAGACGCAGTCGGCGGTGCTATCTGCCCCGTTATCGTCCCCTATATGGACGGCGGCAAGGTTGCAGCATATGTCAACCTCGCGTCCCGCAAGGCTTTTGACTACAGCGGCGGCGAGAAGAAAGAGGTCGCAATGCCCTCCGACCCGCAGCTTGACGAGATGCTCGATATACTTACAGAAGCAGTCGCTTCGAGCGACGACGAGCTGATGGAGAAGTTCTTTGCAGGCGAGACTTTCACCCGCGAAGAGATAATCAAGGCTCTCAACTCCGGCGTCAGCGACGGCTCCGTTATCCCCGTATACGCCTGCGCGGGCTACACCTGCGAAGCTATCGATATGCTCCTTGACGAAATAGTCTATTCCGCTCCCTCCGCAGCCGACAAGGCAGGCGAGAACGGTCTTCCCTGCGACGAAAACGGCCCGCTTGCGGCTATCTGCTTCAAGACTATCGCCGACCCGTTCGTCGGCAAGATGTCCTTCTTCAAGGTCGTTTCCGGCAAGATAACTTCGGACACCCCCGCTTATAACTCCCGCACCGAAGAGAGCGAGAGAATGGGCAAGATAATCACCCTCAAGGGCAGCAAGCAGGAGGACGCATCCTGCATCCCCGCAGGTGACATCGGCGTTGTCACAAAGCTTGCGGGCATCAAGACCGGAGACACTGTCTGCTCGGCAAAGAACCCGATAACCCTCGAGGGCATCAAGTTCCCGACCCCCTGCCTTTCAATGGCAGTCAAAGTCCGCAAAAAGGGCGACGAAGAGAAGGTCGCGGCGAGCTTGCTCAGACTCCTCGAAGAGGATCCGACAATTTCGTTCGTCATCAACAAAGAGACCCGCGAGCAGGTGCTCTCCGGTCTGGGCGAACAGCACCTTGATGTTATCGTTTCCAAGCTCAAGAACAAGTTCGGCGTTGAGGTCGACCTCAGCGTGCCGAAGGTTGCATACAGAGAGTCCATCCGCAAGAAGGTCGAAGTTCAGGGCAGACACAAGAAGCAGTCCGGCGGACACGGCCAGTTCGGCGATGTGTTCATCCGCTTCGAGCCCTGCGAGAGCGACGATCTCGTTTTCGCCGAGGAAGTTGTCGGCGGCTCCGTGCCGAAGAACTTCTTCCCCGCAGTTGAAAAGGGTCTGCGCGACAGCGTCAAGAAGGGCGTGCTTGCAGGCTATCCGATGGTCGGTCTGAAAGCAACCCTTTACGACGGCTCTTATCATCCGGTCGACTCGTCCGAAATGGCGTTCAAGACCGCCGCGAACATAGCATACAAGAACGGTATCCCGCAGGCGAACCCCGTTATCCTTGAGCCTATCGGCACTCTGAAGGCTTATATGCCCGACGAGAACCTCGGCGACATCATGGGCGATGTCACAAAGCGCCGCGGCCGCGTGCTCGGCATGGGTCCGTCCGACGAGCCGAAGATCCAGGAGCTCATCGCGGAAGTTCCCATGGGCGAGATGGGCGATTTCTCGACCGTCCTTCGCTCCGTGACCGCCGGCAGAGGCTGGTTCACCCTTGAGTTCACCCGCTATGAGGATGCGCCGCCCGTCGTTGCACAGAAGGTTATCGAAGAGGCAAAGGCAAACGACGCCGAAGCAGATAAATAAAAACATAAAGAGAGAGCTGTCAAAAGGCAGCTCTCTTCTTAATTTAATATCAAAAACCCGTCCGGCATCGCGCCGTGCGGGTCTGTTTTATTTTGAATTGCGGCTTTGAAGCGAGATTTCGTCATTCGTCTTTATAACAAATCCGACCGCGCCGCCTGTGTTCGTTATCAGCAGCTCGTCGCTGCCCGCGATGCTCGCATATATATTGTCGACATCGATATCAACAGTATAGCTCCATGTGCCGCTGACTATCGAGCCGCTGCCGTTGTCTATTTTGACAACGACCTTGCAGTCGTCATACTTGAGCGTAATGCTGCCCTTTGAGCAGTTCACCTTGACGCTCGGCATGGCTTCAAAAACTCTGCCGAGGTCCCCGACCGTTCCGACAGTCCTGCCGACCGGACCCTGATGCGCGTCCTTAGTATTCTGATCGTCCTGCTGCATCCTAACGTTGAGCGTCACTATGGTGTAGTTGCCGTAAGCGACGGCGTTCGCGGAGATAAGGTCGCTCGACTTAATTTCATCGGGCACTCCGGGCACTTCGTTCACAGGCGTGCTGTTCGCCGCGAGCGCCGCAGAGGCTATGCCCGTAAACAGGGAGAGCATTCCCTTTTGGAAGCTGTTGCGCGGAGTGTAATCAACGCGCTTCATTGACATATACTGCGTGGCGTCGATGCTCTTGGTGTTCGCCGCCGCAGCTTTGTAATACTTGAGCACCCGCGAAGTGTTCGTGGAGTTGAGCCCCTTGTAGACGTTGACAGTCTCGGTCTTTGTTCCGCCGGAAATATTGGAGCGCGTCGCGGTTCTTGAGTCGGTCGTCGGCTCGTCAGTTGTCAGCTCCGCAGAGTCGGTGGACTCCTCATGAATATTCCCCGCATCAGTGACCGAGGGTTCGTCCGTAGAAGACTCCGAACCGTCATCGTTCGTTCTGCACGCCGAAAAGGAAAAGAGCATAGCCGCCGCAAGCAAAAGTGCGGCAAATCTCATAAGCTTTTTGTTCATTCTTCTCCCTCCCGACAGATTTTATCTGAGTGTTGCACTTGATTAGGCTTATATTTTAAGATATTGAAGCAGACAGGTCAAGAAAAATCTTATAAAAAAACATGGCAAAAAATTAATTTTTAATAAAGCCGCAGTTTATCCGACGCATATCCCCGACAGCCGACAAAAAACCGCCCGTCTGGAAAAGACGGACGGCTTCGATTTTTTTCAGATATCAGCCCTTAGCGGTGTAAGAGAAAGCGACGATACCCTTGAGGTTATTGACGGAGACGATGGAGACCTTGATGCCGTTTGCATAGACATTGACATCATATGCCCAGCTGCCTTCGACGATCTTGCCGGTGGTGTTGTCAATCTTGACGACGACCTTGCAGTTGGTGTAGGTCAGCTCAATCTTGCCGTCCTTGTAGTCGACGCTGAGTCCGAGCTCTCTGATAGCGTTATCGACATCGCCGAGAGTACCGACTGCGCAGCCGACGGAACCGCTGTGGTTATCAGCCTTCGCGCCCTGAGTCTGATCCTTGACGTTGAAGGTGATTGTGGTGTAGTTGCCGCTGGTCACCGCGCTGGCGCTCTTCATGTGGCTCGCCTGCATGCCCGAGGGCTTGCCGGGGATATCGGTACGATCCTTGGAGTTCTTGTTGAGTGCGTTTGCAACGGGCTTCTGAGCTATCTTGAGCAGAGCGCCGAGGCTGCCGTCAGCAGTGATGCTGCCCTTGAGAGCCATGTTCTGTCTGCCGCTCTTGAACTGCTTTGTCTTGGCGATAGCCACCTGATAAGCTTTGATGCAAGCTGCTGCGTTGTTGGTGTTGAGACCCTTGGAGGGAGTCGTGCTGCCCTTGGTCGTGTTCTTTGTATCGGAGGACTGAGAAGCCTTAGTCTCGATAACGGTGTGACCCTCTTTATCGGTGACTACCTCGGTCTCGACCTCGGAGGAAGCCTCTTCGGAAGAAGCGGTATCATCGGAAGCGGAAACATCCGCCGCCTGACCGGAGGTCTGCGCGTCACCGGCAGTGGTGTCGTTGTTTGTGTCATTCTTCTTGCACGCCGCGAACGAGAGAACGAGGACAGCGGCAAGGATTATTGCCAGAATCTTTTTCATCTTATTTCACTCCTTATTGATTTATATATAATTGTATAATCGTTGTTCCAATCATTCAATAGACAAAAGATAAAATTTCGTTTAACGGGGGTAGTCCAAATTGTGTAAATGCGTCATTAGTGAAACACATCGGGGAAAAGTGTTTTGATTTTGGCGGCGGTTTCGCGTAAGTATCCGGAAATAAGAATTTGCCTGTTGATAAATCGAGGACAACCACGACAATTTTTATCCGGGCGCAATCCCTCAGTCTCGGCTTCGCCGATCCAGCTCCCTTTACGCAAGGGAGCCGACAATAATTTTGTATGTGAGAATAAAAATGCCGTTATATTGCCTGAAGAGCTCCGCCGCTATTGGCACATAAGTGCGTCTGCTCATTCTCCCCGACCGCAAGCGAAAAGCCCTCCGCACTCAGAGTGCAGAGGACTGAATTTCGTTTTTTGTTACGCAAGTATCTCGCCCATGAGACCGGGAGTTGCGCCTGCGGCGTTGGACTCGTCGGTATCGATGTGCATTGCCAGCGCATACTTCGGGCTGACTCTGACGACGACATCGCCGAAAACGAGCGAACGGCCGTCGGAATCGATCTTCACGCTGACAATCTGCTTGTCACTGAGACCGAACTTCTCGGCGTCCTCGGGAGTTGCATGGATGTGTCTCTGCGCTGCGATAACGCCGCACTCAAGCTCTATTTCACCCTTGGGGCCGACAAGCTTGCAGGCGCCGCTGCCCGCAACGTCGCCGCTCTCTCTGACAGGAGCAGTCACGCCTATCGAACGGGCGTCGGTGAGCGAAATCTCAACCTGATTCTCGGGACGCACGGGGCCGAGAATAGAGACTGCCGGGAAGCTGCCCTTCGGTCCGATAACGGCAACGCGCTCGTTGCTCGCAAACTGGCCGGGCTGAGAGAGCTCCTTCTTGACGGTCAGCTCATAACCCTCGCCGAAGAGGATATCAAGAGCTTCTCTGGTGACATGTACATGGCGCGCGGAAGTTTCAACAAGAACTTTCTTTTCCATTTTAAATATCCTTCTTTTTCACTTGATATGTTTGTAAATGCATTTTGAGGCAGGAAACTCCTGCCTCAAAACAGTCATTTTGTTTAATTAGTAAGCGATGTTGTAAATGGTCTTTGTGCCGAAAGGAAGCACTACCATTCCGTCACCAAGAGGAAGGTGAATTGTCCATTTGGCATCATATGTAGCATTGATAACACGGCTGGTCTTAGCATCAACCTTAACGGTAACTGTGCCGGAGGGATACTCCATCTGAGCGGTGCCGATTTTAAAGGCTTTAGCGACAGACTTAAGCACGCCGCCGCTAAACTGATCGTTGATAACAGACGGGAGAACCACGCTGAAAACCTTCGGGGCATGACCCGAGCCGTGATGAACGTTGGAGGAAGCCTTGTCGGCAACCGTCTTTATAGTAATGGTGTAAACTCCGCCCGCCTCGGTGCAAGTTGCGCTTGCGACATCATTCGCAGTAAGCTTGCTCGACCAGGACTCGTTCTCAACAGGGAAGTTAGCCTTTATAGCCGCAGAATTGGAGAATGTTTCGGAGCCCTTGCTGTTCTTCTTGAGCTGACCGTCAACAAAGCTGTCTATACCGCCGACAAGCTTATCGACGATGGAGGGCACTCCGGTGATTTTGCCGCTTCTGTAGTTCGTCTCAGAAACTCTTGTAACGCTCTTTGCGTTGGGCTTAACGCCGTTAATGGCCTTGTTGAAATACGCAACTATCTCAGCCTTTGTCGCGGGCTTGGAAGCAGTGCTGCTGCCGCCCTGATTGCCGCCCTGGCTGCCGCCCTGATTGTCCTTCTTGGTCTCCTCGGGAGCTACGGTGTTGCCGGAAGCGTCGGTCTGAGCCTCGGTGGACTCGTCGCCGCTGACGGACTCAGCTTCGCTGGACTCGTCGTTTGCAATCGTCTCGCCGTTTGCGGAAGTGTTGGGCTCGCCTGTGGTTGTGTCGCTGTTGTCCTTATCCTTCTTGCAGGCTGCAAAAGCAAAAACGAAGCAGAGAGCAAGGACAAGAGCTATGATCTTCTTTGTCATTTCTGTTACCTCCGAATATGAAATCTTCATTCAGTCGCGCTTTTTTGCGGTTTTCTCTCCCGAGCGAATGAGCACGAAAAATCAATTCACTGCTTGCGCGGTCGTATTCATTATAAAATAAAAGAGTGCAAAAATCAATGGAAAATTAAAGATTTATGAAATTTTTATCGATTAACCTCTTTTGATTTGAGAAATTGTTCTTTGGCTCTTGATTGACGGACGTTTTTCTGCGATAATATAGTGTATATATTTACTCAAGAAACGGAGTGCGGTTTAATGACTGATAACGAAAGACTCGCCGATCTCCTGTTCGGCTCAAACGGGCTGACGCCGGAGGACTGCGAGCTGAGATTTCCCCCGCGCGAGCTGCCCGAGGGCGCGCGCGTGACCCGATTCTCACCGAGTCCGACGGGGTATCTCCATATAGGCGGACTGTTCGGCGCGCTCGTCGATTTTCTTACGGCGAGAGTCAGCGGCGGACTGACTTATCTGAGAATCGAAGACACGGACAAGAAGCGTGAGGTCGCCGACGGCGTGTCCGCAATAATCAACGGATTCAAAAATTTCGGTCTCGAATTTGATGAGGGCGTGACCGGATTCGACACAGAGAAGGGCGCCTACGGTCCTTATACCCAGAGCAAGCGCATTGAAATTTACCATGCGGTCGCCAAGCGTCTTGTGCAGGAGGGCAAGGCATACCCCTGCTTCTGCACGGCGGACGAGCTCGCCGCTATCCGCCAAGAGCAGGAAAACGGCGGCGCGGCGATAACCGGATATTTCGGCAAATGGGCAAAGTGCCGCGACCTGAGCTTTGACGAGCAGAAGAGACGCATCGAGGCTGGCGAACCCTATGTGCTCCGCTTCCGCTCCGAGGGCGACGAGAACAAGAGAATTGTCTTTGACGACATGATCCGCGGCAAAATTGAAATGCCGGAGAATATAATCGATGAGGTGCTTTTGAAGAGCGACGGCGTGCCGACCTATCACTTTGCACATGTCTGCGACGACCACTTCATGCGCACGACGCACGTTATTCGCGGCGAGGAGTGGATATCCTCCGTCCCGAAGCACATCGCGCTGTTCAAGGCGTGCGGCTACAGAGTGCCGAAATACGCGCACACTCCGCAGGTCATGAAGATAGACGAGGAGACGGGCGCCAAGCGCAAGCTCTCGAAGAGAAAAGACCCCGAGGCGGCGGTCAGCTACTTCGTTGAGCAGGGATATCCCAAGGAGAGCGTTATCGAATATATCATGACGCTGCTCAACTCGAACTTCGAAGACTGGCGCAGAGCGAATCCCACGGAGGACTGCTGGAAGTTCCCGTTCAATCTCAAGAAGATGAGCGTGAGCGGATGCCTGTTTGACATGGCGAAGCTCAACGATGTGAGCAAGAATATTATTTCGCACATGACGGCGGACGAGGTGCTCGGCAATATACTGAACTGGGCGAAAGAATATGATGAGGAGCTCTACAAGCTTCTCGACTCTAACCGCGATTTTGCGCGCGGCATATTCTCGATAGACCGCGACTGCCCGAAGCCGCGAAAGGATATCGCAAACTGGGAGCAGGTCAAGGACTTCGTCTCGTATTTCTACGATGAAATCTACACCCCCGACTACACCCTGCCCGAGAATATCAGCGCAGGCGATGCGGCGGCGATACTTCAAAAATACATCGGCGAGTTTGACATAAACGACGACAAGGACGCATGGTTTGCGCGCATCAAGGCGATGTGCGAGCCGCTCGGCTACACGCCCAACGTCAAGGAATACAAGAAAGATCCCACGGCGTTCAAGGGTCATGTCGGCGACCTTTCGACCGTTATCAGAATCGCGGTGACTTCGCGCCGCAACACGCCCGATCTTCATTCGATAATCAGGCTGCTCGGCGAGGACAGAGTCAGAGCGAGACTCGCTGCGGCGCTCGCACACTACAAGGAGGAGAACTAAATGGCGGACAGCACCAATCTCAATTCAAATTTTATCACTGATTTTATAGACGAGGATCTTGCAAACGGGGTCAACACCCGCGTGCAGACGAGATTCCCTCCGGAGCCCAACGGCTATCTGCACATCGGTCACGCAAAGGCGATATGCATCGACTTCAGCATCGCGGAAAAATACGGCGGAGTGTGCAATCTACGTCTCGACGACACGAATCCCTCGAAAGAGGATGTCGAATATGTCGACGCGATAAAAGAGGACATTGAGTGGCTCGGCTACAAATGGAACGAGGTCTACTATGCATCGAGCTATTTCGATTTTCTCTATGAGTGCGCGATAAAGCTCATCAAAGAGGGCAAGGCGTATGTTTGCGACCTGTCTCCCGATGAAATACGCGAATACCGCGGCACCTTGACCGAGCCCGGCAAAAACAGCCCATACCGCGACCGTTCGGTTGAAGAGAATCTCGATCTCTTCCGCCGAATGACCGAGGGCGAGTTTGCAAACGGCGAAAAGGTTTTGCGCGCCAAGATAGATATGGCGAGCCCGAACATCAACATGCGCGACCCGGTCATCTACAGAATCGCGCATGTCTCCCACCATCAGACAGGCGACAAGTGGTGCGTCTATCCGATGTATGACTTTGCCCATCCCCTCTCCGACGCTGCGGAGAAGGTCACATATTCCCTGTGCTCGCTCGAGTTCGAGAACCACAGACCTCTCTACAACTGGTTCATCGACGCTATCGGCTTTGAAGAGCCGCCGCGCCAGATTGAGTTCGCGCGCCTTAATCTCAACTACTGCGTGACGAGCAAGAGAAAGTGCCTCGAAATGGTTCAGACCGGCGTTGTCAACGGCTGGGACGACCCGAGAATGGTCACTCTCTGTGGAATGCGCCGCAGGGGCTATCCCGCCGCCGCAATACGCGATTTCATAAGCCGCGTCGGCGTTGCAAAGGCGTACAGCGTGGTTGACTACGGTCTGCTCGAAGCGTGCGTCAGAGACAATCTCAATCAGAACGCCCCTCGCGCCATGGCTGTTCTCAATCCCCTCAAGCTCGTTATCGACAACTACCCCGAGGGCAAGACCGAGGAGATAGAGGTCGAGATAAATCCCGACAAGCCCGAGCTCGGCCGCCGCAAGGTCACATTCTCCCGCGAGCTCTATGTTGAGCGCGAGGACTTCATGGCTGAGCCCGTGAAGAAATATTTCAGGCTCTTCCCCGGCAACGAAGTGCGTCTCAAGAGCGCATATTATGTGACCTGCAACTCATATGATACCGATGAAAACGGCGAAGTCACCTGCCTGCACTGCACCTACGACCCCGAGAGCCGCGGCGGCGAGACGCCCGACGGCAGAAAGGTTCGCGGCACCCTGCACTGGGTCAGCGCGGCGGACAACGTGAAGGCTCAGGTGCGCCTCTATGACCGCCTGTTCAACACCGAGAACCCCGCGGGCGAGGACGGAAACGGCGACTATCTTCAGAACATCAACCCCGATTCTCTCAAAATTATCGACGGATGCCTGCTCGAGGGCGGACTCCGCGATGCAAAGCCGGGCGACACATTCCAGTTCATGCGCCAGGGCTACTTCTGCGTCGATAAGGACAGCACTCCGGGCAATCTTATCATAAACCGCACCGTTGCGCTCAACTCCTCGTGGGACAAAAAGAAGAAATAATCAAGTAAGAAAGGTCGGTCAGGATGAAGGCTCTCAACAGAATTGTGACTGCGCTGCTCGCGGCGGCAGTGTTCCCCGTCGCATATTTCACGGATCTCATAACCGTCTATATGCACGCGACTATCTATGATTCAAATATTGTAGAGAATCTGAGCGTCAAACGCATCATCGAGCTTTTCACGGGAGACGGTCTTTTCGCTGACCTCGTCAAAGGCGGCGCATCCGAGCTCCCGGACGGACTTTTGAAATTCAAGGGCAATTTTATCGCCTTTGTTGTATTCTTTGCCATCGCCCTGCTCGTCGCGCTCGCGACGGTTATAGTCGCCGCGGCGACTAACTCGCGCAAGGCGACCGCTTCGCTCGGCGCGGCAGGTCTTTTGAGCATTATAGGCATGAGGATAGCGTTCTCCGCCGTCTCTTCGGCGGTCAAAGCGGGCACGCTGACCCTCGGTTCGCTGACCGACATGTCGTTCATGAATCTCTTCGGCAAGATAGTGCTCGTCACGATGAGCACGGCGCCTGCGGTGATGACGGTTTTGTTTTTGGCGATACTCATCTGGAACGTCGCGTTTATCGCAATCGACCTCGGCGAGGAACAGCCGAAGAAAAAAGCCAAGCACGCGAAGAAAAAATAAAAAACGAGGGAGTCGGATTTCCGGCTCCCTTTTTTTTGATAGAACAAGGCTTTGTGTTGTGCCGAGCCGGCAACAGGGCGCCCAAATAGATTCTGTTAAAAATCCAAGCTCGCTCTTTATGCTCCACGCCGCCAAAAGATTTTATCATCTTAATCAAAAAATCCGCCGTATCAATTATTTGATACAGCGGATAATTTTTTATATTTTACACTCCGAACTGGCTGGCGTAGAGCTCTCTGTAGAAGCCGTTCTGCGCGAGCAGCTGTCCGTGTGTGCCCCGCTCGACTATCGTGCCGTTGTTCATAACCAAGATAACATCGGCGTCGCGGATGGTCGAAAGCCTGTGCGCAATAACGAAGCTCGTTCTGCCATTCATCAGCGTGTTCATCGCCTTTTGGATATGCACTTCTGTGCGCGTGTCGACGGAGCTTGTCGCCTCGTCGAGGATAAGCACCGACGGGTTCGCGAGGATAGCGCGGGCTATCGTCAGAAGCTGGCGCTGACCCTGCGAGATGTTCTCGCCGTTCTCTTCAAGCATCGTCTCGTAGCCGTCGGGCAGAGTGCTGATGAAGTGGTGAACCCTTGCCGCCTTTGCCGCGTCAATGACCTCTTCGCGTGAGCAGCCTTTACGGCCGTAGGCTATGTTCTCCATTATCGTGCCCTCGAACAGCCATGTGTCCTGGAGCACCATGCCGAATACACTGCGCAGATTTTCGCGCGGTATCGAGCGTATGTCGTGCCCGTCGAGAAGAATCTCGCCCTTGTTCACATCGTAGAAGCGCATGAGCAGGTTCACGAATGTCGTCTTGCCCGCCCCCGTCGGTCCGACTATCGCGACGAGCTGACCCGGCTCGACTTTCAGATTCATGTTTTCGATAAGCGGCACTTCGGGAGTGTAGCTGAAGCTGACATCTTTGAATTCAACTTCGCCCTTGGGCTCTTCGATCCTGGTGTCGTAGCAGTCGGCGCACTCGTCGGGCTCATCGAGCAGGTTGAACACGCGCTCCGCACTCGCAAGCGAGGACTGAAGGTTGTTCGCAATGTTGCCGATGCTGACGAGCGGCTGCATGAAGAGCTTTGAATAAGTGAAGAAAGTTGTTATGTCGCCGAGAGAGAAAGTGCCCTTTATGACATACACGCCGCCTATGACGCAGATGAGCACATAGGCTATGTTGCTGACGAAATTTAATATCGGACCGATTATGCCGGAGATGAACTGCGCTTTGTATCCGGCTTTTGCGAGGCTTACGTTTATATCATCGAACTCGTCTATAGCCTGTTCCTCGTGGTCAAAGACTTTGATGAGCGTGTGGCCGGTGTACATCTCTTCGATATGACCGTTTATGTTGCCCGTCTCGTCCCACTGGCGGCGGAAGTACCGCTTGGAGCGCTTAGAGATGATCGATATCACGAGAAGGCTCGGCGGGAGCACGGAGAGCGTGATAAGAGTTAACTGCCAGCTGACATAAAACATCAGCGCAAGCATACCGATGAAGCTCACCGCAGAGGTGATTATCTGAATAAGGTTGTTTTGCAGGGTGTTGCTGATATTGTCGATATCGTTCATCATCTTGCTGAGGATATCGCCCTTCGAGTGAGAGTCGATATAGCTCAGCGGCAGGTGGGTCAGCTTGTCGTTTACCTTGTCGCGCAGATCGCGCACGACGGACTGCGTGACGCCCGCCATGATATAGTGCTGAACATAGCTGAGCACCGCGCTCAGACCGTAGATGCCGAGAATGGTCAGCAGGATTTTCTGTATCTTTGAAAAGTTTATCTCGCCGCCGGAGAGCTTTATATCCGCCTGCTCTTTTATCGCGTCGACTATGTCGCCGAGGAACATCGGTCCCGTGACGGTCAGCACCGTGCCGATAACGCCCGCTATGAGCACGACGACCATGCCGGGGATAAACGGCTTTAAGAGCGGCACGAAGCGCGAGACGGTCTCTTTGAAATTCTTCGGCTTTTCGCCGGGGCGGCGGTTGCCGCCGGAATATCCGCTGTATTTCTTTCTCGATTGCGAGGTGCGCTTTCTCTTCAGAGGTGATCTTCTGCTCATGCGAGTTCCTCCTTTGAAAGCTGGGATTGGGCAATTTCGCGATAGACCGTACAATTTTCAAGCAGCTCGCGGTGAGTACCGATGCCCGCCACCTTGCCCTCGTCGAGCACGATTATACGGCTCGCGTCGATTATCGTTCCGACGCGCTGGGCGACGATTATCTTCGTTATGTCCGGCATCCTCTCGCGCAGAGCCTTGCGGAGCTTTGCATCGGTTGAGAAGTCGAGAGCCGAGAAGCTGTCGTCAAAAACATATATCTCAGCCTTTCTTATCAACACGCGCGCTATCGCGAGGCGCTGGCGCTGACCGCCAGAAAGATTCTTGCCGTTTTGCGAGAGCTCGCTGTCGAGTCCGTCGGGCATGGCTCTGACAAAATCTGCCGCCTGCGCGGTTTCGAGCGCCTCCCACATCTCCTCTTCTGTAGCGTCAGGTTTGCCCATGCGCAGGTTGTCGGCGACGGTGCCGCTGAACAGGAATGCGCTCTGCGGGATGAAGCCTATCTTCTCGTGGAGGGTACGCATAGACATATTTTTTATATCCACGCCGTCAATGAGAATCCTGCCGCCAGAGACATCGTAAAATCGGGGGATAAGATTGACGAGAGTCGATTTGCCCGAGCCGGTCGAGCCGATAACGGCGGTGGTCTCGCCGGGCATGGTCTTGAAAGATATGCGCGAAAGTATCGGCGAATCGGCACCCGGATAGCTGAAACTCACGCAGTCGAACTCAAGCTCGCTGCGGCGGTCTGCGTCGGGGGTTATCGGATGCTCGGTCTCTTTTATCATCGGGACGAGGTCGAGTACCTCGTTGATTCTCTTCGCGGATATCTCCGCTTTCGGGAGCATTACGAACAGCGACGCCGCCATGGAGACTGCGTAGATTATCATTATCATATAGACCATGAACGCCTGCAGATCGCCGACGGTGTTCGCTATCTGCACGCTGTCCGCGACGGCGTCAAGCGCATCTATCTGATCCGCCGCCATCTTGAGGAGAATGGCGACTATGACATAGCAAAGAAGCGTTGCGAGCGGGATAAGGAACGCGAAAATACGGTTTATCTTGAGCATGAGTCCGGTCAGGTCGTAGTTTGCCTTTCTGAACTTCTCGTCCTCATATTCCGAGCGGTTGAACGCGCGGATAACTCTGATTCCGCTGAGCTTCTCGCGCAGGATGAGATTGAGTCTGTCGGTCTTTTTCTGCGCCTTGTCGAACATCGGCAGAACCTGCTTTGCGACGACGAGGGCGATAACCAAAATTATCGGAATAGCGATGAACATGACGGTCGAGAGCCTCTTATTCAGCGTGAACGCCATGAACGCGCCGCCGACCATGACTATCGGCGCGCTGATAATAATGCGGATCATCATCAGGATCATGTCCTGAATCTGGCGGATGTCGTTTGTCGTTCTCGTTATCAGCGAGGGCGTGCCTATCTTATCTATATCGCACTGGCTCAGCGACTCGACCTTGACGAACAGCGCGCGGCGAAGCGACAGACCGAAGCAGGCGGAGACCTTTGAGGAATAGTAGCTGCCCGCGATTGCCGCGCCTATCGCGATAGCGGAGAGCACCGCCATAACGCCGCCGATGAGCTGAACAGTGCCCATGCGCCCGTCGCCGATGCCGGTGTTTATCATCAGAGCCATCATCGCGGGCAGAATCAGCTGCATAAGATTGTTGAACAGCGAGAAAAACAGCGCCGCCACGGTAGCTCCCATATATGGCTTTAGAAATTTAACTATCTTCGTCACGGGTCGGTATACCTCCGTCTGTCGAAAAAAGACATAATTACAATTTATTTTATCATCGAAATGTGAACGGTTCAATAACTTTGGTAAACTTTCGGCGATAAATTGAATATATATTGCACGGACTCAATAAAAAAGGGGAGAAAATATGGATTGGTATTCGATGAGCGCCGCGGACGCGGTCGGCAAGCTCGGCAGTAGCGTTGACAGGGGCCTGAGTTCGCGCGAAGCGGAGAAGCGGCTCGGGCAGGACGGCGAAAACATACTGCGCGGCAAAAAGAAAAAAAGTATCATCGCGGAATTTTTCGAGCAGTTCAAGGATTTCACTGTGATAGTCCTGCTCATAGCGAGCGGAGTGTCGTTTGCAACCTCGTTTTTAGAGGAACACGGCGACTTCGCCGACCCGATAATGATATTGATAATAGTTATACTCAACGCCGCAGTCGGGGTCATTCAGCAGCGGCGCGCGGAGCATTCGCTCGAGGCGCTTAAAAATATGTCCGCGCCGACGGCGGCAGTCATAAGAGACGGAAAAGAGACAAAAATCCCTGCGTCGGAAGTTGTTCGCGGGGATATTATAGAAGTGCGTGCGGGCGATCTTGTCCCCGCAGATGCGCGGCTGATATCTTCGCATTCGCTGTCGGCTCAGGAGAGCGCGCTGACCGGCGAATCCATGCCGTGCGAAAAGGACGCTCTCTGCCGTATTCCGGACGGCAGTCCGCAGGCGGAGCTCAAAAATATGATATTTTCGTCTTCAGTCATAACCGCAGGTCACGCCAAAGCGGTCGTGACTCAGACGGGCATGGACACGGCGGTCGGGAAGATAGCACATCTTCTGAACACAGAAGACGAACCGACAACGCCGCTGCAAATAAAGCTCGCGAAGATAGGAAAAGTCCTCGGCATCGGCGCGCTGGCGATATGCGCGCTGATATTCGTGCTCAGCATCCTGCGCGGCATGGGCGTGCTCAGCGCGTTCATGCTCTCCGTCAGTCTCGCCGTTGCGGCTATCCCCGAGGGACTGCCCGCAGTTGTCACCGTTGTGCTCTCGCTCGGAGTGCAGAAGATGGCGAAGAGCAACGCGGTCATACGCCGCCTGCCCGCAGTCGAGACGCTCGGCGCGGCAACATATATCTGTTCAGACAAGACGGGCACGCTGACTCAGAACAAAATGACCGTCACTGCCGCCTGCTCGCCGTCGGGCGAAATTCAGCTGACCGGCGAAGAGGCAAAAAAGCTTTTCTCGCTCGCCGCGCTCTGCTGCGACGCAAAATACGAGGGCAAGGGCAAGGTGTCCGGCGAGCCGACCGAGGCTGCGATAGTCGCGGCGGCGGAGCGATCCGGCACCGATACGGCGAAGCTCAACCGCCAAAAGCCCAGAACCGATGAAATACCGTTCTCGTCCGAGCGGAAGATGATGTCCGTCGCGATAAGAGACGGGGACAAAATAATAACGGTCGTAAAGGGCGCGCCCGATGTGCTGATAAAAAAGTGTTCCGATATAATATTAAACGGAACGAAAAGCCCGCTGACTTCGGCTCGGCGTGAAAAAATACTGAGTCTCAACGCTTCTCTCGCTGAGCGGGCATTAAGAGTCATCGCCGTCGCCACGGGCGAGACAAACGGGGGAAAAATAAGCGAGACGGGGCTGACATTCTGCGGGCTTATCGGCATGGAGGATCCGCCGCGCGAAGAGGCATATGAGGCGGTCAAAACCTGCCGCCGCGCGGGAATAACGCCTGTTATGATAACCGGCGACCATGCGGGCACCGCCTGCGCCACGGCGAAAAAACTCGGCATACTCTCGCGCTCCGGCGAATGTCTGACGGGCGCGCAGATAGACAAAATGGGCGAGAACGAATTCGCGCGCGCCGTGCGCTCCTGCCGCGTATATGCGCGTGTGACGCCGGAGCACAAAGTCCGGATAGTCAAGGCTCTGCGAGCCCACGGCGAGGTTGTTGCGATGACGGGCGACGGGGTCAACGACGCGCCCGCATTAAAGGCCGCCGATATCGGCTGCGCCATGGGCAAGGGCGGCACGCAGGTGGCGCAGAACGCCGCCGACATGATTCTGACCGACGACAATTTTGCGACAATAGTCAAAGCCGTCGCCCAGGGGCGTGGAATATATGACAACATCCGCCGCGCCATACACTATCTGCTCGGCTGCAACATCGGCGAGATACTCTGCGTCTTTGCCGCCACTCTCTTCGGCATGCCCGCGCCGCTCCTGCCGATACAGCTTTTGTGGATAAATCTCGTCACAGACTCCCTGCCCGCGCTCGCGCTCGGCGCGGAGAGGCTCGACAGCCGCATCATGCAGCGTCCCCCGCGCGACAGCTCAAAGAGCTTTTTCGCCGACCGCACGGGGCTCGACATAGCCCTCGAGGGAATGTTGATAGGCGCGCTGAGTCTGTTTGCGTTCGTCGCGGGCAACTCGCTCTTTAAAAATTCCTGTGTCGAGCTTGGACGCACCATGGCGTTTGCGACGCAGAGCCTCTGCGAGATAGCTCATTCGTTCAACATGCGCTCGCGCCGCTCGGTTTTCAGCATCGGTATTTTTTCAAACAGAAAGCTCACTATTTGCGCCGCCCTCTGCGCCGCGCTCCAGCTCATTGTTATGACCGTCCCGCCGCTGCGGGTGCTGTTCGATGTGTCCGTGCTCAATATATATGAGTGGCTGACCGTCGCCGCCCTCGCCCTCGCACCGATAGCGTTTTCCGAACTCGGCAAAGCGGTTGGAGGGAAGAGGGAGGAATGATTTGCATGACTTGACAACCCCCAACTTATCGCAAATTATAAAAACAGCCCCGGAAAACTCCGGGGCTTATTATATGTATCACTGTGTCAATCCGAGCTTCTTTGCCATTTCGGCGGTCTTGAGTTCGAGCAGTTTGGAGACTCCGTCCTCCTGCATTGTGACTCCGTAGAGGACATCGGCTTCTTCCATTGTGCCGCGTCTGTGCGTAATAAGTATGAACTGCGTGTTCTTCGTCATGCGGCGAGCATACTGTGCGTAGCGCGTGACGTTGACATCGTCGAGCGCCGCTTCGACCTCGTCGAAGAAGCAGAACGGCGCGGGAGTGACCTTGAGGATGGAGAACAGCAGTGCGATTGCCGCAAGTCCCTTTTCGCCGCCCGAGAGCAGGTCGATGTTCTGAACATTCTTGCCCGGGGGCTGAACCTTTATCTCAATGGCACATTCGAGCACGTCGAGCGGATTCTCAAGAATAAGCTCCGCCTTGCCGCCGCCGAACAGCTCCGAGAATGTCTGACCGAAGATAGTGTTTATGCGGTCGAACTGCTCCCTGAACCGCTCCGACATTTTGCCGGTCAGGTCGCCTATGAGCGTGAGCAGTTCCGCGCGGGAGCTTTCGACATCGTCTATCTGAGTTTTCATGAACTCGTAGCGCTCGGAGACCTCTTTGTATTCCTCGATAGCGCCGACATTGACATTGCCGAGGGCTCTTATCTTGTTCTTTATATCATTGAGATCGCGCTGCGCTTTCTGCGGGTCTTCAATGACTATGCCGAGCTCCTCCGCCTCGCGGCGAGTGAGCTGATATTCGTCATAGAGCTTGTTCTGCGCATTTTCGAGCTCGCGCTGCATCGAGTCGCGGCGCTCTTCGAGCCTTGCCCGCTCGCCGGACAGTCTCTCGCGCCTGTCGCTGACCGAGCGCTCCTGAGCGCGAAGTTTGGTGCTCTCGCCCTCGACTCCGCTTCGCTTCTGAGCGAGCGAGGATATCTCGTCTTTCTTCTGCTGAGCCTCGGCGCGAAGCGATGCCGCCTCGCCTTTGAGCTGTTCAATCAGCTCGTTCGTCGCGGTCATCTGCTCGGTTATGGAGTCGATCTCCGATTTAAGCTCATCGGCATGACCCTCATGGGAGCTTCTGCGGCGTTTGAGCGTTTCGATAACTTCCTCTCGCGCCTGAATATCCTTTTTGAACGCAAGGATGCTGAGGTTGATGCTGCTCTCTTTGTCCGCGTTCTGTTCGCGGGTGCTGAGCAGTTCATCGCGGCGCGATTCAATTTCGGTTATCTTTTCATTGACCGAGTCGAGCTGAGAGGTAAATTCATCTATCTTCTTCTGCGCCTGAGTCTGAATCTCTTCGAGCTTTGCGGTGCGCTCTGCGGAGCTGCGCTTCTCCGCTTCGAGGTCATTGAGCGCCGACTCGGCGGTTTCTATCTTGTCGTCTATCATGCGCAGTTCGCCCTCGCGGCGGATTTTTTCTTCCTGCGCTTTCTGGAGCTCCGCTGTCACGCCGTCGTATTCCGCCTGCGCCGCCGAGACTTCGCCCGCGAGCTCTTTGTATCTCTCCTGCCGCTCGGCAAGGTCTTTTTCAAGCTTCGCGACGGTCTTTTTGAGCTGTTCTATATCATTGCCGCGGCTGAGTATTCCCGCGTTCTGCCCGCGCGAACCGCCCGTCATTGAGCCGCCCGCGTTCATAACCTGACCGTCGAGCGTGACGACTTTGAATCTGTGGCCGAAGCGCTTGGAGATGGCTATCGCGCTGTCGATATTATCCGCAACGGCGGTGTGGCTGAGCAGATTCCTGATTATCGGCAGATACTCGTCATCGCATCGAAGAAGCCTGTCCGCCATGTCGATGAATCCGGCGCAGGAGTCGAGTCCGTCCTCCCTGAACGGGCGCGGCTTTATCGCCGTCATCGGCAGGAAAGTCGCGCGTCCTGCGCGGCTCTCTTTAAGATAAGCTATGGCGCGTTTTGCCGCCGACTCGTCGTCGGTTACTATATTCTGCACGGCGGCGCCGATAGCCGTCTCGACCGCCGCGGCGTACTTCGCATCAACGGTTATCAGCTGGGACACAGGTCCGTGGATTCCGCGCAGCGTTCCGCGCTTTGCTTCGCGCATGACCGCTTTAACGGAGCCGGAATAGCCCTCCATGTTCTTTTCGAGATCCTCGAGCATTCTGATGCGCGCCTGCTTCTGGTGGATGTCGAGCGTTGCGGCATCGAGCTCGCGGCGCATCTTCTCCGCCTTTTCTGAACGCGAACGGACTATCATCGAATAGCCGTCTATTGAATTTGAAAGTGATTCTATATTTTCAAGGCACGCGTCAAGATTCCTGCGGCTGACTTCGGCCTGCTCACGGAGTGCGTCAAGCAGTCCGCCGCGCGAAGCAATGACTTCATCAACTGTGCCGAGGCGCGCGGCTATCTCCTGCGCGGAGGAGCGCGCCGTGCTCTGCTCGATTTTTGCGGCAGAGAGAGATTCGTTTATGGTCTTCGCCTGCGCCTCCGCGCTGTCGCGCTCGGCGGTTATCGCGCTCTCCTGCTCCTTGAGCTTGCCCGTGCTGTCGAGCAGTTCGAGCAGCTGCGCCTGGCAGTCCTTTATCTCAGCGTCTATAGATTCTATTTCTTTTTGGGCGGCGTCGATCTGCTCCTCGAGGTGCTGCTCGGTGGCGGTCGCCGCTTCCATGTCGCGCTTTATGCGCTCTATCGTCTCGCGGTTATGCGCGAGGTTGTTGTGCTCGACGGCGATTCTGCCGTCAACTGCGGTCGCCTGCTCTTCGTCGGAGGCGGCTTTCGTTCGCAGTTCTTCTATCTGCACGGTTATTCCGCTGCCTGTGCTCATCAGCTCTTCTATCTGAGCCGATATCTGTTCGAGCTCGCGCTCCGCCTGCTCATAGTCCGCGGCGGCAAGGGATATTTTATCCTCCTGCGCCTTGAGTCCCTCGCGGGAGCGCTCTATCGTCTTGAGCCAGAGTCCTATCTCAAGCTCCTTTTTCTCCCCTGCAAGCACAAGGAATTTCTGCGCCTTTTCGCTCTGCGTTTTGAGCGGTCCGACGCGTCCTTCAAGCTCGGTCAATATGTCGCGCAGGCGCACGAGGTTTTCCTCCGCCTGTTCGAGTCTGCGGGTCGCGTCCGCCCGGCGGTATCTGAAATGGGATATTCCCGCCGCCTCTTCGAGCATATCGCGCCTCTGCGGCGAGCGCGAAGAGATAAGGTCGGCGACTCTGCCCTGGCTGACCATGGAATAGCCGTCGCGTCCGAGTCCCGTGTCCATAAACAGCTCGTGGATATCGCGCAGGCGCACTGTCTCGCCGTTCAGCTGATACTCGCTCTCGCCCGAGCGGTAATAGCGGCGGGTGACGGAGACATCGTCTTTATCGCAGTTGTTGAGGGTGCGGTCGGTGTTATCGAGGCGCAGAGTGACCTCGGCAAAGCCCATCGCTTTTCTCAGCGAAGTACCGCCGAAGATGACATCCTCCATTTTCGAGCCGCGCAGGCTCTTTGACGACTGCTCGCCGAGAACCCAGCGAACGGCATCGGAGATGTTGCTCTTGCCGGAGCCGTTGGGTCCTATGACGGCGGTTATGCCTTTCCCGAATTCAAGCGTTGTCTTGTCGGGAAAGGATTTGAAGCCCTGCAGTTCGAGTGCTTTTAGTAACATTTATCTGCCTGCCTTTATAATAAGTTGACTTTTTCCAAGGTTATATCGCGCGCCGAGAGAGCCGCATTTTCTTTTATCCTGCATTCATAGCCGAGTTCTCTGAGCTTTTCGATATTGCATCTTCTCTGCCCGGAAGCTTTTGAAACTTCACGCGGGGCGACATATATTATGTATTTCCCCTTTTCTTTTCCGGAGAGTGCTCTGTTAATAATATCAAAATATATATGCCCCTCGCACATCTCGCGCAGAGCCGGATGATATGCACCGGCAACGAAAGAGCCCTCGACGTCGCCGCCGGAATGAAGTCCGAGGCGGATGACTTTTATCCCCGCTCGCTCGAACATCGGCAGTATCTTCGCGCAGAGCACCGCCGCCTCTTCGGGAGTCTGCGGGCGGTATTCGCCATTGCGGTATAGCTCGGTGAGCTCGGTGTTTTCTATAACAACCGTCGGATATATCCGCGCTGTGTCCGGTGAAAGCGAGATTATATCCCGCGCCGTCCCGATGCTGTCCTCATCATTCGAACCGTAGAGCCCGGTCATCATCTGGAGCCCCAATTCGAAGCCGCGTTCTTTTAAAAGCCGCGCCGAGCGGAAGATATCCTCGCGTGTGTGCCCTCTGCGATTCATCGCGAGCACTTTATCATTTGTGCTCTGTGCGCCAAGTTCGACCGCCGTGACATGATACTTTTCAAGAATATCGCATATCTCGCCGTCAACAGCGTCCGGGCGGGTGGATATTCTGATGCCCTTGAAGCCGTTTTCGCCGATGAACTCCTGCGCCGAAGAGAGCAGCTCGATCATATAATCGCGGTCGATAGCCGTAAAGCTGCCGCCGAAAAATGCTATCTCCCCGTCTTTTATCCCCTCGGGGGACGAGCGCATGGCGACGAGCGCCGCGTCGCGCACATCCTGCGCTGTCGGCTGGCTCTTCGCGCCCGAAATACTCCTCTGATTGCAGAAGCTGCACTGGTGCGGGCAGCCCGCATGGGGAACGAATACGGAGACGTTTATATGTTTCATGCCTTGAGCCCCATGAGCTCCAGAGCCTCTTTTGCCGCCGCCTGCTCGGCTATCTTCTTGCTTCTGCCCGAGCCGTGGCCGATAACATTGCTGTTGAGATGGACTTCGACGCTGAAGGTCTTGTTGTGGTCGGGTCCGCTCTCGCCGACGAGGACATATTCGACCGCCTCTTCGGGATTGCGCTGGACTATCTCCTGCAAGGTGGTCTTGTAGTCCGTGACGACCGGCTTCTCCTCGTCCGCCTTATCGATAAAACGGAAAACGAACTTCTTCGCCGGCTCTATGCCGCCGTCGAGATAGATAGCGGCGAGCACAGCCTCAAACGCATCGGCGAGGATAGACGGGCGATCCTTGCCGCCGGTGAGCACCTCACCCTTGCCGAAGAGCAAATAGTCGCCGATGCCGAGAGTGCGCGCAAATTCGCTGAGTGACTTCTCGCAGACGAAATAAGCGCGTCTCTTCGTCAGCTCGCCCTCGGGCAGGTACTTGAAGTGATGGAAGAAATGCTCGGCGGAGATAAAGCCGAGCACCGAGTCGCCCAGAAACTCCAGGCGCTCGTTGCAGCGCGTGCCGTCCTGCCGCTCGTTGGCGTATGACGAGTGGGTCAGCGCCTCGGTGAGCAGCTTTTTATTCTTGAAATTGTAGCCTATTTTCTTTTCGAGTTCTCTGTTGTCCATTTTCTTACTCCGCGTCGGCAGCTTCCTTGACGCTCTGTGCAATGGTGCCGACTATATTTTTTTCTGCGCAGGTCTTCGCCTGCCTTATGGCGTTGCGGATAGCTTTTGCGTCGGACGAGCCGTGCGCCTTGATAACAACGCCGTTGACTCCGAGCAGCGGCGCGCCGCCGAACTCGGAATAATCCATTCTCATTTTAAGACCGAGCAGACCGCCCTTGACCATCATGGCGGCGAGCATGGTTATCGAGCTCTTTTTGAATATGCTCTTGATATTTGCCATCATCGCGCCCGCGACACCCTCATAGAGCTTTAAGATAATATTGCCCGTGAAGCCGTCCGCGACGAGCACATCGCAGCAGCCGTAGGGCACGTCGCGAGTCTCGACATTACCGATGAAGTTGATGTCTTTCGTATCCTTGAGCAGATCGAACGCCTCATGGCGCAGGCGGTCACCCTTGCTGTCCTCGGTGCCGATATTCGCAAGAGCCACGCGTGGAGACTGAACTTTTACGAACTTCTCCGAATATATCGCGCCCATCTGGGCGAACTGCTTTAAATGCTCCGCGGTGCAGTCTGCGTTCGCGCCGCAGTCAAGCAGAAGAAACGGCTTGTCATTAGAGGGCAGGACGCTGCCTATCGCCGGGCGTTTTACGCCCTTGATGCGCTTGACGATAAATGTTGCGCCCATGACGAGCGCGCCGGTTGACCCGGCACTGACGAATGCGTCGCCCTTGCCGTCCGCAAGAGCCTGGAGTCCGACCGCCATGGAGCAGTTTTTCTTGCTTTTGAGTATCTCGCCGGGCTGATCGGTCATGGCGATAACATCTGGGGCGTCTATAATATCAATGCCCGTGAGCGATATCTTGTTCTGCGCGGCGCAGGAGAATATCTTCTCCTTGTCGCCGACGAGAACTATATCCACGCCGAGATCGTCCTTTGCGTTGCGGCTGCCCTTGATAACCTCAAGAGGTGCATTGTCGCCGCCGAAAGCATCAACTATAATCTTCATTTTTCATTCTCTCCTTCGATATATTTTCTCGCGGATTCCAATCCTCTCTGCGAGATTTTTTCATATCGCTCCTGCTTCGAGCGGATACGCTCGTCGAGGGGCGGAAGTATTCCGAAGTTTGCGCCCATGGGCTGAAAATCCGTCACGCTCTCGTCGCTGATATAGCGTGCGAGCGCACCCATGACGGTGTCCCCGGGCATGACGAACGGGTCTTTTCCGTTTATATACCGCGCGGCGTTGATGCCGGCGAGTATTCCCGAGGCGGCGGACTCCATATAGCCCTCCACGCCGGTTATCTGACCCGCGAAGAATATTCGTCTGTCGCTCCTGAGCGAGAAATCCGCGCCGAGGAGCTTGGGTGAATTTATAAAAGTATTGCGGTGCATGACGCCGTAGCGCACGAACTCCGCATTTTTGAGCGCGGGTATCATAGAGAAAACGCGCTTCTGCTCGCCGAATTTCAGATTCGTCTGGAAGCCGACGAGATTGTACATAGTACCTGCCGAGTTCTCTTTTCTGAGCTGGAGCACCGCCCACGGTCTGTGTCCCGTGCGCGGATCGCGCAGACCGACAGGTTTCATCGGACCGAAGCGGATAGTATCCTGCCCGCGCAGAGCCATGACTTCTATCGGCATACAGCCCTCGTAGACTCCCTTGCGCTTGTCGAACGAGTGGGTTTCGGCGCTCTCTGCGCCGACAAGGGCTTCATAAAACGCCTCATATTCCTCTTTGTTCATCGGGCAGTTTATATAGTCATCCTCGCCGCCCCTGTCGTAGCGCGACTGCTTGAACGCGCAGGACATATCGAGGCTCTGAGCCGAAACTATCGGCGCGGCGGCATCGTAGAAGCTCAGATGTCCGGGGCAGATTTTCTCTATCTCATTGGAGAGCGCGTCGGACGCGAGCGGACCTGCGGCGATAATCACAACGCCGTCTGCGGGTATCTCCGTCACCTCGCCGCGGACTATATCTATAAGCGGATCTTCTTCGACCGTCTTTGTGACAAGGGCGGAGAAATCGTCCCTGTCAACGGCTAAAGCACCGCCCGCGGGGACGGCAGTCGCCTTGGCGCAGCTCACGCAGAGCGAGTCGAGCATCTCCATCTCGGCTTTGAGCTCACCTGCGGCGCTCGCGGTGCGCAAAGCCTTGAAGGAGTTCGAGCAGACGAGCTCGGCAAAGTTCGGGCTCGAATGGGCAGGCGAGAATTTTTGCGGCTTCATCTCGCACAGGGTAACTCTTATCCCCGCACGCGACAGCTGTCTTGCGGCTTCAACGCCCGCGAAGCCCGCTCCTATAACGGTAACTTTATTCATCGGTTTTTTTACCTTTTCTTGCGCTCTTTTTCGTATATCCGCAGCCCTCGTTGAGGCATTCGACAACGCCGCCCTTCTTTTTGAACAGGGACTTGCCGCACTGCGGGCATATCTCATCCGTCGGCTTATCCCAGGTCATGAAGTCGCAGCCCGGCCAATTCGAGCAGCCGTAGAAAGTATAGCCCCTCTTCGTCTTTCTCTCGATGACCTTTGCGCCGCACTTGGGGCACTTTGCGTTCGTTTCGAGCACGAGCGGCTTCGCGTTCTTGCACTCGGGATAGCCGGGGCAGGCAAGGAATCTGCCGTAGCGTCCGGTCTTTATGACCATCATTCTGCCGCACTTCTCGCAGGGGATATCCGTTATATCCTCTTCGAGCTGAATTTTGACATCCTTCATCTCGGCTTTCGCCTTGTCGAGCGACTTCTCGAACTCGCCGTAGAAATCGTCGAGGACGGAGACATAGTCGATATCGCCGGAATCGACGCGGTCGAGCATATCCTCCATCTGCGCGGTGAATTTGACGTTGACTATGCGCGGAAACTTCTCTTTGAGCAGCTTCGTTGTCGCCTCGCCGAGCTCGGTGGGCACGAACTGCTTCGACTCGCGCTTGACATAGTTTCTCTTGACTATGGTGGTGATTATCGTTGAATAGGTACTCGGTCTGCCGATACCCTTTTCCTCGAACTCCTTGACGAGCGACGCTTCGGTGAAGCGCGGCGGAGGCGAGGTGAAGTGCTGCGAGGGAATGAGCTCCTTGAGCTTCGCGGTGTCCCCGACCTTTATCTCGGGCAGAAGCGAGCCCTTGCTCTCATCGTCGCTTATCTCATATACTTTTGTAAAGCCGTCGAAGCGCACGGAATAACCTGCGGCGGTGAACAGGCAATATTTGCCCTCGGCGGCGTCCTTTTCGTTTGCTCCGGCTATTTCAAGCTTCACCGTATCCTGGACGCAGCTCGCCATGAGGCTCGCCATGAAGCGCTTCCAGATAAGATTATAGAGCTTATACTGATCCGAAGTCAGCGAATCCTTGACGCGCTCGGGGGTTATCGACGGGGTCGCGGGGCGGATAGCCTCATGGCCGTCCTGCGCGTTGGCTCCGGTCTTGTAATAACGCGGCTTGTCGGGCAGGTATTCCTTGCCGAAGATATCTTCTATGGCGGCGGCTGCTTGGGCGCGCGCCTCCTCGGAGATTCTCAGCGAGTCGGTTCTCATGTAGGTTATAAGACCGGTCGTGCCGATGCCCTGAACATCGACGCCCTCATAGAGCTCCTGCGCGGTGCGCATGGTCTTCTGAGTCTGGAAACCGAGCTTCCTCGAAGCCTCCTGCTGGAGGGTGGAGGTGGTAAAGGGCGGCGCGGGGTTCTTCTTCCTCGTGCCCTTTTTGAGGGTTTTGACGGTATACGAAGCGCCGTCGAGACGGCTGAGGATAGCGTCCGACTGCTCTTTGTTCTCTATTTTTATCTTGCCGTTTTCGTCGCCGTAGAGCGATGCGGAAAACACCTTGCGGGACGGGGCGGTGAACTTCGCATCTATCGTCCAATATTCCTCGGGCTTGAACGCACGGATCTCCTCCTCGCGGTCAACTATCATGCGCACCGCGACGCTCTGAACGCGGCCGGCGGAAAGTCCGCGGCGTATCTTCTGCGAAATAAACGGGCTCAAGCGATAGCCGACGAGTCTGTCAAGTATTCTTCTCGCCTGCTGTGCGTTGACGAGATTCATATCGACGGCGCGCGGATGATCCATGCCGTTCTTGATTCCGGTTTTGGTTATCTCGTTGAAGGTGACTCTGTTCTTGTCCGCAAGATTGAGGTCGAGCAGGGTCGAAAGGTGCCACGATATCGCTTCTCCCTCGCGATCAGGGTCGGTTGCGAGGATAACTTTATCGCTTTTTTCAACATCTTTTTTCAGCTCGCTGACGAGCTTCTCTTTTCCTTTTATAACGGCGTATTTCGGCGCGAAGTCATGCTTGACATCGACGCTCAGCTTCGCCGCGGGCAGGTCGCGGACATGACCCATCGAGGCGACTACCTCATAGCCGGGTCCGAGATATTTTTTAATTGTCTTCGCCTTTGCGGGCGACTCGACTATAACTAAAGTGGACATTTCGTTTGCTCCCCTGTTCAAATTTTTTTGTATCGTTTCCCTGCGCACAGACACACGAGATCTTCAAGCTCCAGCTCGGTCATCGAGCTGACAACCTCCCACGGCGCAAATCCGGTCTTTGCCGCTATCTCGTCTGCAAACAGAGGTTCTTCTCCCATTGATTCGTATATTTTCTTTGCCTTTTCAGAGAGTCCGACGGGTATCGACACGAGCTTTTTGACCCTGAACTCCTCGGGCTTCGGCTCGGGCTCGAGCTTTTTGACCGATTCGTGCGGACGCTCGACGGTCTTCGGCTCTTCCTTTGCCTGCTCCTGCGTCAGCTCGCGCTTGCCGCTCAGATATTCGAGCGCCTTCGCCATATCCTCCGGCTTTATCTTGTCGGGATAGCGCACAGAGTATTCCGTTATCAGATCGTAAATTGACAAAAGCGGTCTTGCGCCGTCTCTTATCAGCCGATTCGCCCCGGCGTAAGACGAGTTGAACACATCACCGGGCGGCGCGAACACATCGCGTCCCTGTTCTATGGCGCAGTTTGCGGTGATGAGCGAGCCGCTCTTAACTCCCGCCTCGATGACTATTGTAGCGTCGCAGAGTCCAGAGATTATTCTGTTTCTTATCGGGAATGTTCTCGCCGAGGACGGGAATCCGGGAGGAAACTCCGTTATCAGCGCGCCGCTTTGAGCCACGCAGTCGCGCAGATACTCGTTTTCCATAAGATATTTGTATCCGAAGCCGCAGCCGAGCACCGCCGCCGTGACTCCGCCGGAGTCGAGCGCGCCGTTGTGCGCGCAGCTGTCGATGCCCATCGCCGCGCCGGAGACGACGCAGATGCCGGAATATGCAAGCGCCGCGGCATAGCGGTGCGCGAGATAGCTGCCCTGGAACGAGGCTTTTCTCGTGCCGACAACAGCAATGCACACGCGCTGTGTCACGCGTTTTATATCGCCCCTGACGAAGAGCGCCAGCGGCATGTTGCGCAGACTTCTGAGCTTCGGCGGATAGTCCTCGTCGTCCGGAGTGAGGACGGTCCAGCCGTTATTATAACAAACATCAACAATGCCCTGCGCCTTTTCGGGAGAGCATTGTTTGAGTTTTTCTATCTGTCTGTTGGTGAGTACACCGCTCAATCGCCATTCTATCTCGCCCCTTGAGTACATCTCCTCGGGGGATGGAAACACAGCGGTAATCTCATCTGTGACAGCTCCTGCGCCAAGAGCTTCCTGGAGCCAGAGCCAATAGGCTTTCTTGTCCATTGAAGCCTCCGTGTGTTATTTTGTCAGCTCCCACATAAGCACTGCGGCGGCCGCTGCGGCATTCAGCGACTCGGCGCGCCCGCGCATCGGAATAGTCACGGGCAGAGTGCAGGCGGACATGACCTCGGGCGATATTCCGCTGCCCTCGTTGCCGACAACGCAGATAACGGAGCCCGAAAAACTCATATCGGTTATCCTCTTTGCCCCGTCGGACGGCGTGGAAGCTAAGGTAAGCATACCCTTTTTGACGGCAAAAATCAAGAGAGAGGGCAAATTTCCTGTTGTCAAAACAGAAATTCGCATCGAAGAGCCCATCGCGGCGCGAAGCGCTTTCGGGTTATATATATCGCATCCGCCGCCGACTATGACGCCGCTCATGCCGAATGCCTCCGCGGTTCTGAGCACCGCGCCGAGATTCGACGGATCCTGCATATTGTCGAGCGCTATATATGTCCCCTTGGGGTCGATCGTCTCCAGCTCCGCCTCTTTTCGCTTGACGCAGATGCAGAAAACGCCCTGCGCCTCGCGGGTATCGGAGAGAGTTCCGGCGAGCTCATGCGGTATCTCGAACGCCTGCTCCGCTTTTTCGGCGACGGCAGAGATATAGTCCGGATACTTTTCGAGCGCTTCTTTTGTGAAGAACGCGGTCTTTATTTCTATCCCGGTCTTTGCGACATCCGAGCACAGGCGTGCGCCCTCAAGCGCAAACAGCCCCGTTTCCCTGCGGAACGAGGCACTCTGCGACAAATGCCGGAAAAGCTTCACTTTTTCGTTGGAACGCGACGAGATCTTTTCGAAATCCATCTTTTTTCCTCCGATATGAAATAAGGGACTGCATCAGCAGCCCCTTAACTTTCAGATTGAGTCTCTACCCGAAAATCTCCGATCACTTACTTGAGGGCAGCCTTGGCCTGCTCGGTCAGAGCGGTGAAAGCGGCGGGATCGCTGATGGCGATCTCGGAGAGCATCTTGCGGTTGAGATCGATGCCGGCCTTCTTCAGACCGTTGATGAACGTGGAATAGTTCATGCCGTTGAGCTTCGCGGCAGCGGAGATTCTGGTGATCCACAGGCTGCGGAAGTCACGCTTCTTCTGCTTGCGGCCGATGTAAGCGTACTGGCCGCTCTTCATGACAGCCTGCTTGGCGGTCTTGAAAAGGCTGTGCTTTGAGCCATAGTAGCCCTTGGCAAGCTTCAGAACTTTATTTCTTCTCTTGCGAGTCATTGTTGCACCTTTGATACGTGCCATGGTTTTCTACCTCCGAATAATTAATGAGTGGTTGGCTGTCTCTTATTTGTAAGGGATAAGCTTCTTGATCTGCTTGACGTTGGTGGTGTCGGCAACAGAAGTCTTGCGAAGATTTCTCTTACGCTTTGTGCTCTTCTTGGTAAGGATGTGAGACTTGTTTGCGTGTGCACGTATCGGCTTACCGTTTTTTGACAGCTTGAAGCGCTTTTTAGCACCGCTGTGAGTTTTGATCTTGGGCATGAGTTCTTTTCCTCCTTCAACTTTTTGACCGGTATTTTACCGGGATAATCACTTTGCGCTCTTGGGAGCGAGGAACATGAGCATCTGGCGTCCCTCAAGCTTTGCCGGCTTCTCGACCGAGGCGATATCCGCGCACTTCTCCGCAAACTGAGCCATTATGGTCAGTCCGAGATCGGTGTGGGTCATCTCGCGCCCACGGAAGCGGATCGAGACCTTGGTCTTGTTGCCTGCCGACAGGAACTTTCTGGCGTGACCGACTTTCGTATCAAAATCATGTACGTCAATGTTGGGCGAAAGGCGGATCTCCTTTATCTCGATCACACGCTGATTCTTCTTCGCTTCCTTCTCCCTCTTGGACTGCTCAAAACGATATTTGCCGTAGTCCATGATCTTACAGACGGGCGGCTTTGCCTGCGGAGCTATCTTGACAAGGTCGAGATTTTTCTCTGCGGCAAGCTTCTGAGCCTGAGCGGCGGAAACGATACCTAACTGTTCACCGTCATTGCTTATGAGCCTGACCTCTTTGTCCGTGATCTCTTCATTGATCTGCATTTCTTTGATACCTATAACCAGCACCTCCATATGCTCTGACCGGTTCTACCGGAAAAATCAAAGCGAGGGCACAGAGATGCCCTCGCTCAATAATCAACAGAAATAAAAATCCGTTCTTATTGACCCGCGCGGACAAAACCCCGGAGGTGAGAGCTGCGGCACAATGCGTCACTCTGCTTTGTTGTACGCACTATTTTAACAGCCCGAAAGGATTTTGTCAAGCGGTTTTTCGGATTATTTTATAAAAAGTACCGACGACGCTATTACAAACTGCGCCGCATAGTAGGAAACATGGTTTATGATTATATTCGCCTTCGTGTTTCCGCCATCTTTGAAATACATGGTCGAGAGCACGGCGTCGGAGAACGCGAACAGAAGCCCGCCCGCCGACATGAGTATCCACTGCTTTGCAAAGGAATTGTTGAGCATCGCGACCGCGCTGACGGCAAAGGTCATGAACAGGAAAAAGGTATAGACGCCGACTATCGTTCTGAACTTGCCAAATTTCAGCTTGAGCAGCTTTTCGCTGACGATAACATTGCCTATGGCGACAACGACCGAGATTATTATCGGCAGGACAGCCGTGAGCACGCTCCAGTTGCCGGCGAATTTATAAATAGCGCCTATGTAGAACACATGGCCTATCATGAACGCTATGAATCCGGCGTTGAGGAACTTCTCCATATCCTTTTCATATATCCATTTCAAATCGAGCCATATGTCGCCCGAGAGACCGAGCACAAGACCGAACACGATGAGCCCGGCATACACCTCGTGACCCGGGTTGACCGCCGCCGCGGAGAGCGCCGTAAGCAGGAAGAGGAAGCTCGCTATCGCCTTTGAATAGAGCCCCTTGAGTCCGCCGTATTTCACGCGCAGGACAAGGAAAACGACGACCGCCGCGATGCCTGCCGCGAGCGCGGCATAAAAATATGCTGTTGACAAAATGATATCCTCCTCGTTGTATCCGCTCATCAGACGCGGGAAAAATTCATCCGAAATGAGTATACAACATCCGACACGATTCAACAATAAGTTGAAATGTAACATTATTGCAACAGTTTTGCTTATTTTGTTTCTTTAAAATATTGGGCTTGTTTTGAGTCGGAAATAAGAAAATCCGCCGCATCCGATTAAAGACGCGGCGGAAAAATCTGCTTTTATTTCTTGCTGACGCCGAGAGTCATCTTCTCGCCGTTGATGTTCCACTCCTTGGAGCTGTCGCCGCCGAGGGAATAGACTATCTCATCCGCGAGGACGTCATGCTTTATGGACTCGGCGTTCTTCTTGATGATACCGTTGAGCTTTTCATTCTCGCCGGCGTAGAGAACAATCTTGTCCATAACATCGAAGTCTGCCTCTTTGCGCATCGTCTGAATCTTCGAGATTATCTCCCTGACGAAGCCCTCTTCGATAAGCTCGGGGGTGAGGTTCGTGTCGATAGCGACGGTGATGCCGTAATCGGAGACTGCGAAGCTGCCCTCTTTCTGGACGGAGTCTATGAGCAGGTCGTCAACGCCGAGCTCTATTTCGTTGCCGTCGACGCTGAACTTCAGCGCGCCGTTCTCGTCGAGCTCCTTCTTTGCGGCCGAGCCGTCGAGGGAGGCGAGATGCTCTTTTATCTTGCCGAGGAATCTGCCGTATTTCGGGCCGACGGTCTTGAGCTGCGGCTTGAAGCTGTAGCTGACGAAATCCGCCTCGCCATCAACGAATTCGAGTTCCTTGACATTGAGCTCGTCTTTGATTATCTCCGCATATTCGCCGCCGAGAGCCTCGTCCGCGCGGACAAACATCTTGCCCAGCGGCTGACGGTTCTTGATGTTCGCGCCGTTTCTTGCGGCACGGCCGAGCACGACTATATTGAGCGCCTCGTTCATTCTCTCCTCAAGAGCCTTGTCAACATATGCGGCATCCGCAACGGGATAATCGCACAGGTGGACGCTCTCGGGAGCGGACTTGTCGATGCTGCACACGAGGTTGCGGTAGATATCCTCCGTCATGAACGGTATCATCGGAGCGGCGAGCTTCGAGACGGTGACGAGCGCGGTGTAGAGAGTCATATAGGCATCTATCTTGTCCTGGCTCATGCCCTGCGCCCAGAAGCGCTCGCGGCAGCGGCGGACATACCAGTTGCTCATCTCGTCGACGAAGTTCTGCAGCGCACGCGCCGCCTCGGGGATGCAGTAATCCGCAAGGTAATTGTCAACGGTGGTGATAAGGGTGTTGAGTCTCGAGAGCAGCCATCTGTCCATGGTGAGCAGCTCCTCAGCCTTGCGAAGCTCATGCTTCGTGGCGTCGAACTCGTCTATATTTGCATAGAGCACGAAGAAAGCGTAGATGTTCCAGAGTGTGCCCATGAACTTGCGCTGACCCTCGATAACAGCCTTGCCGTGGAAGCGGTTGGGCAGCCAGGGAGCGGAGTTGGTGTAGAAATACCAGCGGACTGCGTCTGCGCCGTAGGCGTTGAGCGCGTCGAACGGGTCAACGGCGTTGCCCTTGGACTTCGACATCTTCTGTCCGTTCTCATCCTGAACGTGACCAAGAACGAGAACATTTTCATAGGGCGCTCTGTTGAACAGCAGGGTCGAAATGGCGAGCAGCGAATAGAACCAGCCTCTCGTCTGATCGACAGCCTCGGAAATAAACTGCGCCGGGAACTGCTGCTTGAACAGGTCGTGATTTTCAAACGGATAGTGGTGCTGCGCGAAGGGCATCGAACCGGAGTCGAACCAGCAGTCGATAACCTCAGGCACGCGGTGCATCTCGCCGCCGCACTTCGGGCACTTTATTGTGACAGCGTCGATATAGGGGCGGTGCAGCTCAATATCGTCCGGGCAGTTCGAGGACATGCTCTTGAGCTCTTCGATAGAGCCTATCGAATGTCTGTGACCGCACTCGCATTCCCAGACGTTGAGCGGAGTTCCCCAGTAGCGGTTACGGCTGATGCTCCAATCCTGGACGTTCTCTATCCAGTCGCCGAAGCGTCCCTTGCCGATGCTCTCGGGGATCCAGTTGACGGTGTTGTTGTTGCGGACGAGGTCGTCCCTGACTGCGGTCATTTTTATGAACCACGAATCCCTTGCATAGTAGATGAGGGGCGTGTCGCAGCGCCAGCAGTGGGGGTAGCTGTGCTCAAATACGGGAGCGGAGAAGAGAAGTCCGCGCTTGTCGAGGTCAACGAGCACGTCTCTGTCCGCATCCTTGCAGAACTTGCCTGCCCACGGGGTGCTCTTATCCATGCAGCCGGCGGCGTCGACGAGCTGAACGAACGGAAGATCGTAGTTCTTGCCGACGTTTGCGTCGTCCTCACCGAATGCCGGTGCGATATGGACTATACCGGTGCCGTCCGTCAGAGTGACATAGCCGTCGCAGGTGACGTACCAGCCCTTTTTGCCATCCTTCGACTTTGTGCATTCGAACAGCGGCTCATACTCTCTGTATTCAAGCTCCTTGCCCTTGAAGGTAGCGAGAGTCTCGACTCCCTCGGGGAAGAACTTCTCAACGAGGGCCTGCGCCATATAGTATACGGTGCCGTCCTCAACCTTGATTTTAACATAGTCCTCTGCGGGGTTGACGCAGAGCGCGACGTTCGAGGGCAGAGTCCACGGAGTTGTCGTCCATGCGAGGAAATATGCTTCCTCGCCCTTAGCCTTGAACTTGACTACCGCCGAGCGCTCCTTGACATCCTTATAGCCCTGAGCGACCTCCTGAGATGAGAGCGGGGTGCCGCAGCGCGGGCAGTAGGGCACTATCTTGAAGCCCTTATAGAGCAGGCCCTTGTCCCAAATCTGCTTGAGCGCCCACCACTCGGACTCGATAAAGGTGTTATCATAGGTGACGTAGGGGTGCTTCATATCGGCCCAGAAGCCGACCTTGCCGGAGAAATCCTCCCACATACCCTTATATTTCCATACGCTCTCCTTGCACTTTTTGATAAAGGGCTCGAGACCGTATTCCTCTATCCCCTGCTTGCCCTCGATGCCGAGCAGCTTCTCGACCTCGATCTCAACGGGCAGACCGTGGGTATCCCAGCCCGCCTTTCGGGGCACCATATAGCCCTTCATGGTCTTGTAGCGCGGGATCATATCCTTTATAACTCTCGTCAGCACGTGGCCGATATGCGGCTTGCCGTTTGCCGTCGGCGGGCCGTCATAGAAAGTGAAAGTCTCCGCATTTTTGCGCGAGTCGATGCTCTTCTCGAAGATGTGGTTCTCGTTCCAGAAATCGAGCACCTTCTTCTCGCGGTTGACGAACTCGAAATTCGTCGATACCTTGTCGTACATAATAGCTATCCATCCTTTCAGGGAATCGCGGCTGATAACAAAAAAGGTCCCTGTCCATAACAGGACAAAGACCCGGCTTTGCAACCACCCACTACATTCAATTAAATGCCGCCCGGTAACGGTGGGACGCGCCGTCGGAATCTACTCGGCTTTCGCCTTTCGTCCCGCTGCTCGGGAGTGATATTCGCTCCTGCGCCGAGTACCGGCTTTCCACTGCCGCCGGCTCACTTTGTCTCTTTGCGCAAGGCTACTGTCTCCGTCATAGCCTTTGAGATATGCTCATTTAAAATGATTATAATACTTTTGGATTTATTCGTCAATAGGTTTGAGCCTACTATTTTCAGTCGATATCGGTATTCATAATCAACTCATAAGCCCTCATGCATTCGTCGGCGGGCAATCCCGTCTCGTTCTGCATAAACGCCACGGCCTCCTCCGATTTCTCGAATTTCTCCAAAACATCCTTTGCCTCGGAAAATCTTTTTACCGCTTTTTCGAATTCATTACCCATAGCTTTTCTCCTCTCAAGGTGCCGCACCGACGGGTGAAGCAGGTTTAGTTTATATAAGCCCCGACAGGCTGACGGCTGTTTCATAGGCGTTTTTGGCGGTCTGATATACTGCGACGCCGTTTTGCTCTGCGCGGATACGCGCGTCCTCATCGAGGGGCGCGGACTCCGTCAAAATAATGCAGGCTATGTCCGCAAGCGCCGCCACGCCTATGGAGTTGACATTGCCCATGACGGTCATCCAGGCGTCCCCCGCCTTTGCGCGGGACATGACCCAGCTCAGAAGGTCGCCGCAGTAGCCGCCAGTGACCTCGCGCGAGAGCGAGTCTTCGTTTTCGCAAAGAGCTTTGAGCTCAAGCCTTTCTTTTATATCCCCTACGGTCACTTCGTCTCCTCCTTTTTGCCCGTGCTTCTGAACGGCGCGGGAATATACTCCTGCATATCCGTGCCCGCGAGCTCATCGCGCATGGCGAAAACGCAGTCGTGAAGCGTCGCGCTGCCCCTGACTATATCCTCCGCGAGGGCGCGGCAGGTGGGCGCGCCGCAGGTGCCGCAGTCGAGCCCCGGCAGGCGTGCGATTATCTCGGTCATCTTCGACATCATCGCCATAGCGTCGGAGACATTGTCGGCGAGCTTGAGAACCGACGAGCCCTCGAGCGGCCGCTGCCAGCTCATAGTCTCGGGCACTTCGTCGCCCGCCAGATGATTCGCCGCAACGGGCAGATATCTTCTGAGCTGCTGGATCCTCGCCTTTGCGACATACGGGTTTTCCGCAGTCAGCGAGCCGCCGACGCAGCCGCCCGAGCAGGCGTTGAGCTCGACAAAATCGAGCCTGTCAAGCTTTTCGTCCTCTATCTCTTCGAGCACTTTTATGACATTTTCTATTCCGTCTGCGGCGAGATATTTATCCTTGAGCAAGGCCGCCGACTCGCCGCCGCTCGACGCCCAGTTGACTCCCATGAGTCCCGACTTGCAGGCGTCCTCGGGCGCGCCGAGGTGGTTCATCTGCTTCAGGAGCACGGGATATATATCCTTCATCGCTATCACGGCGTCGACATTCGACTCCGGCAGGCAGATGGGCTGCTTGACGGCGGTTATCTTCGCGGGGCACGGCGTGATAAAAAATATTCCGATATCCGAAGAGTCGAGTCCCGTTTTTGCCTGCGCCTCGCTGCGCGCTATCAGAGCCGCAGTCTCCATGGGAGAATTGAGCGGCAAAACATGCGGGACAAGGTGCGGGAAGCAGACCCTTATCAGCCGGCAGACCGCGGGGCACGCCGAGGATATTACCGGCCGGGGTATATCGTGCTCGGCGATGTATTTTCGCGTCGCATCGCTGACGAGCTCGGCTCCTCTCGCGACCTCGAACACCTCGTCAAAGCCGAGCATTTTGAGCGCGGTTATGACATATCCGATATCATCAAGATTGTTGAACTGCCCGTAGAGCGACGGCGCGGGCAGGGCGACTCTGTATTTGAACTCGATTATCCTGTTCATCGAGTCGCGGTGGGAATATTTTGCATGGTGCGGGCAGACGCGGATGCACTCGCCGCAGTCGATGCAGCGTTCCGAGATAATATGCGCCTTGCCGCTGCGCACGCGTATAGCCTGCGTGGGACATCGCTTTATGCAGTTGGTGCAGCCCATGCACTTCTCTTCATCGAGCCGCACCGAATGGAAATACGTGTTCATGTAAAAAGTCCTCCCGGCTCCCGCAGACGCGGGCGCTCAGTCAGTGAGCGGTATATACTTTGAGGCTTATCGTTGTTCCGACATCCTTTTCGGTGTCTATCTTCATCTCGTCCGTATACTTCTTTATATTGGGCAGACCCATGCCCGCGCCGAAGCCGAGGGCGCGCACCTTATCGGGCGCGGTCGAATACCCCTCCTGCATGGCGAGCTCGACATTTTCTATGCCGGGTCCGTGATCGGCGAGCACCATGGATATGCACTCGGGCGATATCTCGACATCTATCTCGCCGCCGCCCGCATGGATGACCATATTTATTTCGCCCTCGTACATGGCTATCGAGACGTTTCTTATCACGTTGGCGTCAAAGCCGAGACCCTTGAGCACGCGCTTTGTCTCGCCGGACGCCTCGCCCGCACGGGTAAAATCCTCCCCGTCAACGTCAAAATGGAGCTTCATGTTATCCATTGACAGCCCTGCCCCCTCTCAGGCCTGCCTGATAGAGCTTTCCGCAGGAGGTGAACATCTCGAGCTCGGTTTTGAGCACGACGATATCCAGCTCGCGCGCAAGGTCGAGTATCGCATCGCCCGGCACTTTGCCGCGCACGAACACGATGACCTTCATATCCATCATCTCGGCAGTCCGCACGACCTGGGGATTGACGAGCCCCGTGAGCAAAACTGCCTGTTCTTTGACAAATGCGAGCACGTCGCTCATCATGTCGCTGCCGCAGGCGGTCTGCACCTCTCTGTCCAGATGATCGCCGCCGCAGAGCAGCTCCGCCGAAAGAATTTCTTTAAGCTGTAAAACGGTCATTGTATTCCACCCTCTTGAGCAAAATTCTCAACTTTTCTGAGATTCTGCTTTTATTTATGTTGATTATAACATGATAGTTGAATCATTTCAACCTTATTAAATTTTACTTTTCACTTTGAGCGAAGCGAAAAACAGCCCCGCTAAAAGCGGAGCTGTCGAATACCGGGAAACCGGGGTTTATTTTATTTCTTTGCCTTTGCGGCTTTCTTGGCTTTTCTCTCGTCCTTGCTGTCGAGCCAGCCGAACTTATACATTGCAAACGCGCCGAGGAGCGATGCGATGATGGTGACGAAGATAAGCGTTCCGACTCCCATGGTCGAGGCAAAGATAAGAGTGATAACGCCGACCATTATCGGGAAGATGGAAATCTTCCAGTGCTTCGAGAAGTAGGTCGCGGCGAGCGCGCCGAAGAGCGCGGGCAGAACCTGCTTGAAAGCGGGGGCGATGTTGGGGTTGGTGGTCAGCGCGGGGAGCACCGGACGGAACGCGAGCACGCCGACTGCGAGGATTACAGTAGTCGTGATAGCCGAGGACGCGATAGCGATAGTCGAGATGACTTCGCCCTCTTCGGAGTTTGCGCGCACGCCCGCATTCTCCATGGCGTTGAGTCCGCAGGGCAGCTTGAGGTTCGTAATATTGCCGGTAACGAAGCTCAGATATGTTCCGCCTGCGCCGAGCATGGGAGCATAGGTGAACACTTCGGCGATGCCGGAGATCCAGTAGACCGGGATAACGACCTTCATTGCATTGAAGAGCTTGCCCGCCTCGGGCCACGCATTGTAGTGCGCGCTTATCGCTATGGGCACGAGCATGAGGGCTGCAATGGCGGTTATCGAAGAAATTCTGCCCCAGATATGTATTTTTTCGCTGTAGGGCTTAGCGTTCTTTTTACTCATTTGCATTTTCCTCCTTATCAGCCTCTCCACTCAAGATAAGCGAGTCCCTCGGGGCAGAGCTTCGCTATAGCAATAGCGACGCCCATCGCGGCAAACATGCTTATCGGCAGAGCGAATGCTTCAAGCCACTTTATCTTGAACTTCTTGCACAGGAACGTGAGCAGACTCATGAATATCATCGCCGAGACGAGCACGCACACAGACATGAATCCTGCGCCGTCGCCGAACTCCGCGCCGTAGAGGGCGTTGTCGCCCGCCTTGCCTGCGCCGGCAATTGCACGCGCGACGAACGCGGCGATGATGCCGATAAATGCGGCTGCGGAAAGAGTATCAGCAAGCTTCGAGTTCTTGTCGGCAACCTTACCCATGGTCTTCTGCACCTTCTTCATAACGAAGATGATGAGAATGAGCGGCAGGATGCAGCCGATGGTCATAACGAACGCTATGGTCGCAAAGACCTTGGGATCGGTCACGGGGCTCGAAAGAGTCAGACCGAAGGTGTCGAGCGCTGCCTCAGCGGCGACGCTCTCGTAGGCAAGGTTGCCTATGACCGAGAGTCTGATCCACGGCAGGACGATGCCCAGCGAGTTTGCGAGCACGATGACCGTTGCGAGAATCGAGATGGCGGGCGCGATAGTGAACAGCGCGCTCGACACAACGGTGTTCTTCAGTGTATCAGTTGTTATTCCGAGTTTTTTGCCTTGTTTCCATGCCTTGACGAGAAAGAAAAGCGACTGCGCTATGACAAAGACGACGATAAAAAGACCGAGTCCTATCATAAAGCCGTTTTCCTTAAAATTTTCAGGGACCACAAAAACACCTCCTATAAAATTTCAGCGTATTAACTCACTGAGAATGATATCATATTATGGCGGTGCCCGTCAAGAAAAGTCGGGGATATATTGCAAAAAATGTGTAATAACCACGCTTCTTTTATTTTCTGTCTGCGTCAACATCAAAGCTTCCATATATAAAAATTTTATTTGTAATATTTTAAAGCTGGTACATACATTTCCGCCATTCTGTTCAACTTTTCATTTATCCGCATAATCTCCCTCAAGCGGCAAACAATACAGGTACGCAACAAAAGCAAGGGAGTTAATATAATGAAAGCAACAGGAATAGTCAGAAGAATCGACGATCTCGGCAGGGTCGTTATCCCCAAGGAAATTCGCCGTACGATGCGCATCCGCGAGGGCGACCCGCTCGAAATATACACAGACGCGGACGGCGAAGTTATTTTCAAAAAATATTCGCAGGTCGGCGAGCTGTCATCGCTGACGGCGCAGTACGCCGAGGTTCTGCACAAGAACACGGGGCTTCCGGTCGTGATAACCGACCGCGACAGGGTCATTTCCTGCGCGGGCGTGCCGAAGAAAGAGACGGTCGAGCGCAGGATAACGCAGGCGCTCGAAAACATCATGGAGAACCGCAGTCCGTTTATCTGCGAGGAGGGCGGCGAGCGGTTTCATCCGATAGAGGGCGTTGAGCGCGACGCGGCGGCGGCGTTTCCGATAATCGGCGCTGGTGATGTGTCCGGCGCGGTGGTTCTGCTCACGGCGGACGAGGCATCCGTGCCGACGCAGACGGAGATAAAGCTCGTTCAGGTCGCGGCTTCGTTCCTCGGCAAACAGATGGAGGAATAACCTTTATTTTTCCTCTTGACAAGTGCCGCTATGCGCTATAAAATAATCGGGTATCCGATTGACGGGTTTGGGAGAGAGCCGGATTTCCGGCCACCGAAGGGGCGAAACTCTCAGGTAAAAGAACCGAGCCGGGACGGTCCTCTGGAAAGGCATTTGCACCGACGAAGCAATCCGCGAAGCGGAGAATCTTTCAGGTAAAAAGACAGAGTACACCATTTTTTCTGATGGTGTACTCTTTTTGTTTTCGGAGTGGTTTATGGACATTCTCATTTTTGCGTTTGAAATCATCGGCACCGTTGCGTTCTCGGTTTCCGGCGCGATGACAGGGCTGAAGAAAAACATGGATATTTTCGGCGTCATGATTCTGGGCGTTGTTACGGCTATCGGCGGCGGAGTCACGCGCGATCTCATTCTCGGCATAACGCCGCCCGGCACATTCGGTCACCCGGTATATGCGATAGTCGCGACGGTCACGGCGATAATAACTTTTCTGCCGGCAATCCGCAGACTGCTCACGAGTAATCAGCATGTCCACGACTTCGTTCTGCTCATTCTCGACTCGCTCGGGCTCGGAGTGTTCACGGTCGTCGGAATACAGACCGCTTACAGCGTCTCGACCGGGCGCGGCGCGTTTCTGGTAGTATTCGTCGGGGTCATAACCGGCGTCGGCGGCGGAGTGCTGCGCGATGTTCTCGCCGGGGAGAAGCCGTACATATTCGTAAAGCACATCTACGCCTGCGCGTCGATAGCCGGCGCGGTCGCCTGCGTTATCATCTGGCGGTTCAACAGCACCGCGGCGGTCATTGCGGGCGCGGCAATAGTTTTCGTCATCCGCCTGCTCGCCGCCCATTTCAGATGGAGCCTGCCCAAGGCGGACAGATTCGGTCCCGTTCAGCCGCAGGAGCTAAGTGAGAACGACGAGAACACGCAGGAGATATGATTTTGCGGAGTTATTTATTTAATAGAAAGCCTGCCCGATGGTTGTCCGTTGGGTGGGCTTTGGTTTTTGTAATGCGGGGTTTAAAGTGGAAGTGCAGTGACAGGTTGGGATTTGTAGGTGTAAATACCGGCTATGAACGGCTTATAAATCAGCACAATCGTGTAGGGCAGATATCATCCGCCCGCGAAATTATCACAATTTTATTGGCGTGCATTTGTAGGGTGCAAATCAATAAAATCGTGATAGATTCCGCGGCATATTGGGATTTTCACATCTCATTCCACGGCACAAACGGCGGTCTGCCGTCTTATAGCATTGTCCATTCCCCGAAGCGTCTTACATTTCGCCTTTAAATGTTAACTGAAATTAAACTATATTCCTTTTTTCTTTAAACTTCGCTTTTATGCTATTGTTAAATCCCGCGGGGTAGGGTATAATTTAATAAGAATTTTAAGTGGAACGGTGAAAGTATGGCATACGACTCTCAATGTAATAACGGAGCGCCCAACGGGTACGGATATCAGCCGGGGCCCGCTCAGACTCTTGAGATAAAGCAGCGCGAGAAGCGCCAGATAAGAAAGCTCGGCAACATAAGCGGCCTGGGCATATTATTGTTCGCCCTGTTCCAGTTCATCGGCGCGGGACTGCTGTTTGCTTTAAATCTCTATGACGACTACGCGAACGAGACCGACCGCGGCTATGCGATAGGCGTGCTGATGTCGATTTTCTGCATATTCGTCCCGTTCTTCCTGTCGAGCCTGCTGCTCAAAGATAAGCGTCAGCAGTGCCTGAACTTCGGCAAGCCCTATGACACGCGCCTCATGCTTTTAGCTGTGCCCGCAGGTCTGATGATCTGCATGATAGGCAACTACGCGACGAACTTCCTCTCGACCTTTGTCGAGAGCACGACCGGCATAACATTTGAATATCCCGATTCGCGCACCCCGACGACGCCGCTGGGCATTGCGATGTATCTTATCCAGCTCGCTGTAGTGCCTGCGCTCGTTGAGGAATATGCGCTGCGCGGCGTTGTTATGATGCCCGCTCGCAAGTTCGGCAACTGGTTCGCAATTCTTGTCTCGTCCGCCCTGTTCGGCATGATGCACGGCAACCTCGTCCAGGCTCCGTTCGCGTTCATCGTCGGCATCGGCATCGGCTATTTTGTTATAGTCACCGGCTCGATGTGGACGGGAGTCATGATACATTTCTGCAACAACATGTTCTCCGGCGTTATCTCGATACTCTATGAATTCCTGCCGGAAAAGACGGTCAACCTCGTCTATTATATCTGCGTCGCGGTGTTCTTTGCGGCGGGCATAATCTGCCTGATTCTCTTCATGAGAAGGGCGCGTCAGAAGAATATCCCGACGAAATTCAGAAAACCGCGCACCGCACTTTCGCGAGGCGAACGCACGGCGGCGTATTTTATAAATGTCCCGATGATAATCTCTATCATCTATCTGCTCTACACGACATATACTTTTATCACATGGCCTTCGTAACCGGGGAGTGGAAGAATGACTGACAGAGAGCTTATGCAGGCGGCGATCGCGCTTGCACGGGAGGCTGCGGCAGACGGCGAAGTGCCCGTCGGCGCGGTGGTCACAAGAAACGGAGAGATAGTTTCGGTCGGGCGCAACAGGCGCGAAAAGGACAAAAACGCCCTCGCTCACGCCGAAATTGAAGCAATAGACAGAGCGTGCAAGGCACTCGGCGGCTGGCGGCTCTGGGAGTGCGAACTGTTCGTGACGCTTGAACCGTGTCCGATGTGCGCCGGGGCGATAATAAATTCGCGCATAAAGCGCGTGGTGTTCGGGGCATACGACCCGAAGGCGGGCTCGTGCGGGTCGGTAAACAACCTGTTCGCTTTTCCGTATAATCACTCGCCCGAGGTCGAGGGCGGTTTCATGCAGGACGAGTGTGCTCTGCTTTTGAAGCAGTTCTTTGCCGAGCTGCGCAGGACAAAATAAATTCCCGAAAGGGCTGAAGGATATGGCAATAAAGGATCTTGCCGAACTCATCAAAAAATTCACTCAGAAAGACAAATTCAAGCCAACGACAGTGCAGGTCATCAGGGCGGCAAAAAATCCGCCCGTTCCCGCGCAGAATGAGGATATCTCTGTCCCGTCGGAGGGCGAGCGCATCCATTTTCTCAACACCGGGCGCTCGGACTGCATTCTTCTCCAGAGCGAAAGTAAATTCGCTCTCGTTGACTGCGGCGACGCAGAGCACGCGAAACATACGGCGCGGTATCTCAAAGAAACTGCCGGCGGGAAGATAAATCTTGACTTTATCGCGATAACCCATCTTCATTCCGGCCATGTCGGCGGACTCGGGACGCTCCTTGACGATAAGGATATAGCGATCGGCAAAATATATCTCAAGCCGTTTATCAGCCCGAACCTCGCGCAGTGGGACAAGTGTCTCCACGACGGCGACGCGCTGTATGAATCGCTCAGCGAAAAGGCGCAGAGCATGAATATCCCGGTCATCGGCTGCGTGCCGGATGAACCGTTTGCGCTGGGCGGCTGGACTCTGCGTTTCTTCAACACCGAGCCCGACTCATATCACAAGAATATCGGCGAAAACGACAACTCGCTCGCCATACTCGCCGAGCAGAACGGCAGGCGTATTCTTTTGGCGGGCGACATGGTAAACGACACGGGTGACCTCGCGAGACTCGCGAACGCCGTCGGACGTATTGACGCGCTTAAAGTCCCCTGCCACGGCGAACGCGCCGTCCCGCAGGAAGCGCTGGACAAGCTCCGCCCCGAGACGATGATAATCACGAACCGCCTCGCCGAGATATCTGACGATGTGCTCGTCGGCATAATGTCGGCGTTCGGGCGCAAGGCGTATTCGACCTCGGACAGCGGCGGAATAGCCCTCACCCTCACGCGCGACGGGCTTGAAGTCAGCCGCGAAATACAGCTTCGGGAAACGGCATAAAAAATATAAAACCGCGGAGGCAGATATATTCTGTCTCCGCGGTATGTTTTTTGCGGGTATAATTCGATAAAATTTTGTTGCCGAGCCGTTGTTTAATTTTCAAGGTACCCGAATTTGCGGCTCATTGCGTCCTGCAAATCCCGCGTCGATACCGCGTACTTTTTCACTATTCACTTTTACTTATTACTTTGAGCGAAGCGAAACA